>Ga0302188_10000517_pt1 | contig 32624 bp, 33 predicted proteins | sample II_Bog_E2_1_FD_198783 | JGI IMG/M metagenome (GOLD analysis project Ga0302188, IMG submission 198783) | Peat permafrost microbial communities from Stordalen Mire near Abisko, Sweden - II_Bog_E2_1 | ecosystem: Environmental > Terrestrial > Soil > Wetlands > Peat | place: Sweden: Abisko...
CCCCAACCCCAACCCCAACCCCAACCCCAACCCCAACCCCTATATTGAATTCATTTAAGATTTAAATATACAATATTGAATTAATTTTATTATTTGCATCTTTTTGAATAACTTTTATATGATTTCCCTAGGATTATAACTATTAGCGTGTGGTGTTTAAAATTTTGCGCCTTATAATATTATCAAAATTATATTTGAAAATACAACAAGTTAGCAATTAACTAACAATCATATCAGATACTAAATACCTCATATCTATTTTTATCTTTTGGATATAATCTTAACAGATGAAGAGAAGAATCATCAAAAAGTCTTGTGTGAAAGAAGAACCAAATCGAGATTCAGAGTCTGATGAAGGAAGCAGCTCAAGCCAAAAAGGAAGAAAGGGAAAGCAGGATAACAGTTTATCTGTTCTAACCAAAAAATTTCTTGACCTCATCAAAGGAAGCTATTAGTCTACCATTGACCTAAATGAAGCAGTTTAAAAGCTTCATGTTCAGAAAAGAAGAATATATGACATTACCAATGTCTTAGAAGGAATCGACTATGTTTAAAAAATTCACAAAAACACAATCCGCTGGATTGGAAGTACTGAAGATCCAAAGGTCAATCAAGAGATTACTGAGCTGAAACAGGTTTTTGAATAGCAGCTTGAAATTGAAAAAAAGTTGGATGCAAGCATTAATGAGATAAACTAGGAGATAAAACGATAATTTTTTGACTGTTCGGAGGATTTACATAAAAATCATTTCATTACACATGAGGATTTAAAGAATATTTGCAAGACTATGGGACAAGGTGAGCAAGGAATGTCAATTCTGATAATCGAAGCTCCTAAGGGAGCTTCCTTAGAATTAGCTCAAGAAGACAAAGGTTAATGTCTATTGAAGGTAGATTCGACAGGAAAAGGGCCTATTCGTGTCTATAATTGCAGCGCACATGAAGTGAGAGAACTATCGGTAATAAAGGAATAAGTGATTGATATATGATACTCAGTAGAATGATATTGATTTTAGCAAATCATGGGCTTGAAATTGATAGAATCAGACTATTTATAGACTGGTCAGGCTACAACATCGTTATTATTCACATATATTGGGCTGTATTTTGTTGTGTTCATCGGAATTATTTGATGAAACGCTTATCTTATCTCCGTCTTAGTTCTCACTCATCGAGTAGCCATGATCTTTTAGTGTGCTATTTTAATCCTTCTAGAGTATGTTAAAGCTCTACTGGTCTTTCAAACACTCGTCCCTCATTTTCCATGACTATTTTTCTGTTTCTGCCAAAGTATAAACTGACTCTCCGTATTTCTAACTCGATAGTTAAGAAATATTGTCATGTTATTTCTATTAAATAAAATCAGTTTGGATCCCTTGATCTTTTTTAAAAAAGGGTTCCTTCTTTGGAAGACTACTTGTTGTGTTTTTAAAGTTATTGAGAGTAAAAATACCCTCATAAAATGCATAGTTGCATTTCTATTGGTTAAAACTATTTTCATAATTTGAATTTCTTGCGATTGGCATCGGTCGATAGTTAATACCGTTTTTTGCCATTTCCAAGACAGGTCTTGAATCCATTCTTCTTTTTTCAACTTCTCCGCCATTTCTCATCATGCGTGCAAACTGCTCAGCTCTACATAACAAACAATATACTTATGATCTGCCATTGAATCGATAAATAAAGAAAACAAATCCTCCGAAAGTAGGATAATTCTAATGCGTCTATTCTATATTTTGAATTTATTGATTTAGGAACTTCCCTCCATACCTTTTTTCTTTGCTCTCAAAAACATTGTTAGTTGGTTTGCCATTTCTTCGTTAATAGCCTAAATTGTGACCCAAAAACCGTTATAGCCGAGAACAGTTGCAGGTGGTGTTTTTTTTGCAAATTGACCTTAGTATTTGAAATAATTCTGGCAAAACTTATCAACAAGTTTTTCTATCTGCTACTTGTATACTCCTGCGACAAGCACTGTACGTTGGCTGTGCTCATATTGCAGGCGTATGACCTCAACTTCTCTGCCCTCATGAACGGCCACCCCAACTTTCAAAAAACTTAATTTTAAAATCATTCCCATGACTTCTTCTCTGTTTAGAGATCTAAAAACGTCCCACCTGAGAAAATGATCAAGTTTGAACTAAAGATGTGAATTCAATCCAGAAATAAGATAATTCTCTTTAAAGATCTGATTGAAGCGCAGACGTTCTTTAATATTATTGAAAATTTGTAGGATTTTGGTGGAATTAGCTTTGTCTTCTTGATTCATAATTTGGATATGATTGTAATAAAATTATATTAACACAATCTAAATTAACAATTAAAAGAGGGATCATCAGAACTTAGGATTAAAGTATGAATGAACTTTACTTGGCATTGATTTTTACTTTTCGAGTTCGAATTGTGTCAAATTTGTACCATATAACATGGAAGTTGCTTTCAAAAGCAAGGATAGAATTATCATTTTCTTTATTTAATCAATAGGACAGTATCAAGGGAGATAATAAGACCTTTTCTTCGGTATTTTAAGTTTAAGAGAAAAATACTATTATTGTATTCAAATCTTTTTGAAAAAACTTAGAATTTTAAATAAATTGTTGGGAAAAAATCGTAACTGCAAAATTCAAAACAATACACAGGAATTATTCATCGGAAGAGTCCAAAGTTTATAATAGAATTTTTATTTCAAAAACTTTAAATTTTTAATTTGCAGCACAAATATACAAGTCACTAATCGCATTCATAGCTTAGCTGTTGGCGTAAATGGACCCAGTCTAAGAGCAGCAAGCAGTTCCACCACTCTCATTTTTGTTAAATGCCCGGCTTCCACAAAAGCTTCTGTTGCATCCTTTCCATCATCATATGCATCCAACACTTCTTTTCCTCCTGGATGACGAGAATAAAACTCAGTGATATCATAGACTGCGCCGAATAAGATAATTATTTTTCTTCCACTGTCAGTTAACTTTTTAACCTATGCCATTCCATAAGCTTTTTATATGCTCATTTAGAAGTTATGATAAAGTAAAAGATACTGTTGCCAATTAAAATAAAAATTGATAAATTGAGAGTCATTCTGGCAATTAGTGTTGAAAATATGATGCAAATTAATGAGAGAAATACTTCAAAGAATGTAGGCAAATGTCCTTGTAATCTTCGTTATCCTACAAAAATAAAGGTTCAAACCCAAACTATACAACTGTAAACTAAATTTGATAATTGAAATGGTCCAACAGTACACTTATTTGATAACTGCTTTGCTTATCTGTGATATTAGCAATCATTATATTAGCATTGATAAAATTATTTTGCACACTATGCTCATATAACTCAATAAAGATCGTACAACTAACTTAATTCAGCTTTGTTTGTCGTCACAGAATCGCCCCTTAAAGCTATAAAGGAACGATAAATACAAAGAAAAAAACTGATGCGAGAGAGAAGAAATAATCCGTAGCATAAGAAACCAAACATCGATATTTAAATAATCGATCCCCTCCAAATGTAGTTGAAAAACTATCGCACCTAAACCACATACAAATCATCAGTCTAAACCTCAAAGGCCAGTGAAAGTTTAAAGAAATACGTAATTGAGCAATAACGCAAGTAGTTTCATTGATATTCAGTCTACGCTGTTTGCGTCTTGATAAAATAACAAGTGATGATAAAATTAACACAAGCAGACTCAAGTCGATGACTCTCAACCTCACTCAGATTGAGGAGGGCTAGAAAAACAGCAAGGAAATTCATATACCGCGAGTTGAGGATTTGTTTAAAAACCAGTCAAAAGAAATATTGATCTATTAAAATACGTCATTGAGGGGACAACTCGGTAGAATGATTCAAAATCTTGATCAAGGGATAAATAAATTTAAACAAATGACTTTTTCACAAACTAAAGAAGAAGATACAGTCGGAGTACAAACTGCGAGAGCTAACCTGATTAGCTAAGGGGAGGGGGAATAGTCTCTCATTGAAAGGTCGTTACAGCGAAGCAATGACTTAAGATAGAAACTTTATAATGAGAAAAGATAAATGGCTGGCAAATCTCCAGGAGAAACAAAGAAAGCCAATTCAGCTAACAATATGAGCTACTTTCTCAGAGAAGTAGAAAAGCCAAAAAGAAGAGAAGAACTGAAGGGAGTGCGAGTCTACTCCTATAAAGACGGAAACAGAAACTTAAAACTCACAGCGGCAAGTATACTACTTTTTGAAATGAACAAGCTGTCGAACTAGAAAAATAAAAAGTAGTACGAACTGACTGGTTTACTTAAAAATTCTTTCCAAAATAGAGATAACATCCTAAAAGAAAAAGAAGTGTTTTACGAATCAGAGAATACTTTCAATGACCTCAGCCCCTCCAAGCAGTTTCAGTTACGCAAGGTAATGAATAAAAAACTCAATCATCGGTTATAGATCAGTAAGTAGCAGGTCAATAAATTTATTGAGTACCTTTAATAGATTAAAAATTATCATGTCATTCTCAATGAAGCGGTTCTTTAGATACTGAAGCAGGTAAGGTAAACCCTATTGAGAGGTAAAGTTATGAAACTATCGGATTTGTAGAAGATATTAGAGGGAAAAAGCAAATTTGATTTGCTGGGCTATCCCAATGAACTTATTGTTCGAACGTTGACTGAAATGATGATTTGAAGTTATTTTATTATTATTCTTCTTCAGTATTTTCAAAATCAGAAGGAAGGCTGTCTAAGCGCTTGATATTTCAATTAATCGAGTCCTTTATTTAAAAGCAAAAAGAAAATATAAATATCGAACTGTAAATTTTTAGTTTGTTATGATCAAATGAATTCTACTTATTGATATTGTCATAAAATTATTAAAAATTATTACTGTTGCATAGATGATTTCGAATCCTCCCAGACTCAAGTACAATTACTCAAGTCAAGTTCAGAATGAACCTGTTGCCACACTAGACTCATAATTGATACAATCTCGGTAAACAATCGATCAACTTAAGAAGGAAAAAGAACATCTGAATAAAAATTTGAAAGATCTCATCCTTGAGAATTTTTAATTGAAAAACATTATTTAGCAACAAAAGAAGCAGGAATATCAGCAACAAGCTATCGCCAAACAGAAAGAACAAGAAGCTACTGTGAGGAAGAAGACAGCATTGGCGAAAGAAAGGGAAGACCGGACATAAATTAAGGTAAACACAGAAGGTAACGATAAGAGTGGAGATGCTTATCGAATTATTAAGCACAGTCACATGGTTGATGATCTCTCATAGCTCTAGTAATAGCTCAAAAAGCCTACTCTAATTGAACAGCTTTCGTAGTCTCAATTTAAAAAAACCAGCTTAACTCCTTCTAGAGCAGCAAAGAATAGTGCATATGATCCTATCCAATAAAATAATAAAACGAACCCATCATAAATAAGTCAATAAAAAATGATAACTCCCCCAAGAGTAAGCCCATCAACTCATAAAAAATTATTCTAATTGAGCAGTTAAAAGTCAAAAGCATAAGCCATAAAAAGCAGAACTGCATAGAGAGCAATAAAAAATACGAATAAACCCTACCTACACACTAATGAGGATTATCTTTCTCAATAATACTGCCATTAATCTACCAAATGTAAGCCCTAATAAAAAGTAAGCATATCATTGAATAAGGTCTTTAGAGTAAATCCCTAAAATATGCTTAAAGTTAGACAATAGCAAAATAATATAAAAAAGAATAACAATCCATACGTATGTTACAGCCCAGGCCAGTCAAAGCTAAGAGAGGAAGAATTAAAGCAGGCGCCTAGATCAAAACCTTCTTATCTGGACTATATTCCCGCGGACTATCAACAAAAGTGCAGTCCAAATCGTCTAAAACCCTATCAGCCTTGATTCTTTCCATATATAATTGATATATAAATTTATGTCCTTATAGTTTGTTAATGAAGTATTTCCATTTTTAGTATGATTTGGCAACTATCCAGATTATTTTTTCTTAGATAGTTGTAAGATTAGGTAGATTCATCTGTTATATTTAAAATGCGTAACAAAACTCGATTTGACTTCGTGGACGAATTTCGCAAGATAAACACTCTAGAGAAGTTACTTCCTATGGAAAGTCTGTTTATTGATGATCATGACTAGGGAAAACAGTAGAATAACAAATTCATTCGTTACAAAGAGGAGATGACTTTGGAAGAGGGTATAAAAGCTGATCACGAAATGTTCTTTGCCAACTAAATTATCACTAGCTACAAGGAAGATATTTAACCCTAATGCGTGCACAAATTTGATGACCAGATAATCAAAATATCAAAGGATATAGATTACTATAAGAACTGGAGTGAAGTCCTAAACAGTGATATAAAAGCTAGAGATTACAAGCATAAGTTCCGATATCTTGAATCAGTGGCTCCTCCACCTCGATTGAAGTAAGAATTCGCCATTACCAACGGATTGCTACTTGGTGATGAAAAAACTGAATAAAAAGTGAAATAAAATAAAGAGGAGACAAACATCTAACTCCCTCAAACAGGAAAATACAACTTTAATTAGATCACTAAACAAATATATTCAAAACAGTATGCAAAGGATGGAAATGAAAATGGCCTGATGCGTGATTTGAGCATAAAGAACTAAATTTTAGAACTGCGTAAACTGAAGAACTTGTCACAGATTGAAAAGATCGGCGACTTCTACTCTGAGTTTAATAAATTCACTTATTATATAGAACCGAAACCTGATCTATGCGACATTGATTTTGTGGATAACTCTATTATCCTCAGTAGCAATAATCTCTCGTTTGATTACTTTCGGGATGTCGGCATGCCTTCTCGTAGCATTATGTAGTATACCATGAGAAACTCGAGCAAATTGAAACCGAAAGGAGAAGAATAAGGGATGGATCTATTACAAGCTTATTCTGAAGAGAAGAGATAGCTTAGATATCTTTATTTCCTAAAGGATGAATAATTAAAAATTAACAAGAGCGAGATGACCTTCTTCGATATGGCTAATATCTCCACTGGTCGAATCACATCAGGCAACGCTCATATGTGCGTCAGAAGCGAGAAGGTCACTCCACAGCAATACGAAAAACTAATCAAGAAGATGGAGAAATATGATTTGAGATAAAATTAAACGGGACAACCTAAAGTTGACACAGGAGTAGGGGATGAAGATGCTGATGATGTTAATCTTCCAACAAAGAGCGAACAAGAGCAACAGAGAGACGATGGAAATCTTAACATCGAAAAGATAATCGAATAAATCAATAGCATTCGGAAAGAAGTCAAAAATTTTGAAGACCCTAAGAGTAATAACATTTTTCATACCAACAACTTCAACGATGAGGTATATCTGAAGTTATAAGGTCTTCTCAATAGTCTATTGGATATGGTAGTGTAGAAACTTCCAGTTAAGTACAGTATTAATGAAATACGCGACCACATTCACGAGATAGAGGGCAAAAGTGAAGCAGGGTACGACCGATTACGAATGCTGTGGTTTATAGTGAATTGTTATGATTAAATGATGAGCAAACAGCAAAAGACGATTGATTTGAGGAGTATTGCATTTCAAAAGCCAAATGCAATTCCTCAAATCGTCAAATATAAAGGAAAGAAGGCAACTATTGAGACAATTCAGCCTAAAAAAGTTTATGGGTTTGATTACAAGAAACCCACAAGAGATACAACTAAAACTTCAAACAAATCGCCACTTGGCCGATCCACTTTGAATAAAACTCCTTTAAAAGGGTAAAATAAAATGGGTTCGAGGAGGACGCCTTTGAAGGGGGAAGGAAATACTAATTCAAAACTAAACTCTTCTCAATGGACTCCAACTGCAAAGAAACATCCACAAACATCACATAAATGATTTCTATTTTTACTCATTCACTATTACTGAATTTTAACTTTTCAGCCATTTTTAATCATATTCTTTGTTTAAAAACGATAACTGCCCTTGTGCTATTGGTTTATTCTATCTATTATTAGATTACGTATCCTTCTTCAAAATCATATTAAGTAATTGTTTTATAGATTTAAATTGATGGACTACGTTGTGGAAGGAGAGGACGGACATAATTCACCTCATGCACAAGAGAAACACCCCAGCGATGAGGAGGTGCTAGAAAAAGTAGTAATGGTGTCACTCAGATCTAAATCTCAACCAATGAGGAAGGTCCGTCTATGCAGGCCAATTTGACATCAAAAAATTAGCAACATGATTAAAACGGCTGTTGTCGGTTTCTGAGTTTGTCTTTTTATGAGTCATGGTTCTAAGTTAGTCAATAAGAGGTGCTATAGCGCATAAAATTAAACTTTATTCCCATGAAGAGAGATTTCATATAAAAGATTCGACCCAACCCAGATTTTTACGGACCTTTCTGGATACTCACAACAATAATATTTTTACTGGGAGCAACAGGCAACCTCGCTCGGTATTTTTATAATTGGTAAAAAGAGGCATATATCTTTAAATTGGAGCTGGTGAGATATGGAGTCGTGCTTGTATACAGTTTTGGATTTGGCGTACCTGCACTACTGTATGCCGTCCTTCATCTTTTAAAATGTGATACTCTCAAACTCCCAGAGGTAATGTCTTTTCTATTTAGTTGATTTGCATATATGGCTATAGCTTTGGTTGCTTCATTTTAGTTTTTTTGCTTTGCATCATTCCAATACCCTGGCTGCACTGGCTACTCATGATTTACGGAATGGTTAACTCTATTGCTTTTTTGGTACTCAATCTTATGGAGTACTTAGAGGCTTTAGAGAAAAAATTAGTCATTGTTTTTGGGATAATTGGAGCCGCCCAGATCTTCCTCTTTCTGATGTTTAAACTGGTATTTTTCGACCTGATCTATCAAACACAAGAGTGATAGTATATTGCAATGTATATTATGAAATAATAAATCCGCTTTGGCGGAGATTATTTAAACTAAACTATATTATGAAATATTTTATATGATAAATACCAAGCAAAAGATCTTTGAAACCCTCACTATAACATGTTCTTGGCATTAAAATATTGATATTGATTTAAGTCCACAATAAGATATCAGGTAAGTTTGGCACTTTATCTATCCTCTATTTGTATTTTTGATTCCAGATAGTTTATTTTAAACCCGTAGTACTCAAGAACTTCATTTTTGACTTACTAAAAGCGAGCGACTCTTCCACTAGAACTAAATTTGTGATAAGTAAGCTCTAAAACGACTGTCTACTTTGTTGCGTCGTCTGTCACGCATTGTTTCAGATTTATACAGCAAAATCGAATATTTTTGTATTTGGAATATCCTGGCACTTTCTTTATTTACAGACCCTTATCTTCCACGATGTTTTAAGTTTTTGCTCTCCCTTTTTTTAGACAATTGCTAACGTAATATTATTTACCTTCTCTTCTACCTTTCTCATCAAGTTAGATTGCCATAGTTCTGGCAAGAGTGCCATTGCCTCGATACCTGCGGCACAAATCATTGTACTCCTTATCCAACAAAAGTGGAAATTAAAAAGGGATGTTCTTGATTCTTAAATACTAGATAGAAAAGTGTATTTTTAACCTAAAGATATCAGGGATATTAGTTTTTTTGGAAATCGATACTATGTCTTTAAAACACTAATTGAGAACCTAAGGATCTAGAATTTAGCTATTGATCATAAACTATAGTATGTTTATGGTGACAAGGATATTGTCATGAGGCTGCAACAAAAGATGAGGCTTTATTATCTTGTTATAAATTTATGGGTTTAGACGTCCCATGTGATTATATATGGAAAGTAAGGTTTATATCTGTTTTTGCTGCAGGCTTACCTTTAAAGAGAGAATAATGTTTTACTAAAACTATTTGATGTAGGCTGGATTATCGTTGAAGGTGTGAACGTACATCTAGAAAAGCCAGAGAAGATTATCTACCTCGTCAATATTAAGTAGATTTGTAGTTTTCACCAACGATTTCAGTTGCAGACGGACGTAACGTTCATAGTATTTGCTCTTTTCATTTGTCAATACTGCCTCAAGAATGCCTTCAACTAGTTTTAACATTTTTAAGCTGAGAGTTACATTTAGTGATCGATAATAACCGTCAATACTTTTCTGTTCCTTCATCATTTCAGGCAGGTTATCCTAGTCAAGCATCAATTTATGCGGGTCCATCCAATTGATGGCTTCCAGCACAGCCAAATGCTAATTTTTTCCTGTTTCGAATATCATTCGATCGATCAAAGTTCGTATAAAAGGCTGCATATTAAACCAGCCTGCTATTCGAAGATGCCACTCTTACTTCAAGTGGCTTAACTACATGTATTATAACAATTTTAAATACACCTCAAAATATTAAATGCACTCAGGGGTTTCAAGAAATTATTTTTAGTCCCATTCCACTTTTTTCTGCTTTATCTCTTCGAGAACTCGTCGCTTTTTTTAAAGGGAAATTTGCATCTTTTAGATTTCGACGGTGTTGCTGTCCATCATACGTGCTAATAGTTTTGATTTTTGAAAATGGCGATGACCATTAATATGAAACTGCGAATTAAGAATATCCTTTTTAAAAGATTCGAAAGAATTATGATAGACCCCTAGAGTCAGTAATCCGTATGCTTGACTTGATATGCCTTTGAACGCTAATCTAAAGATCATTATAATATATAATTTATTAAATATAATTTTGGTGTCAATTAACTGTAACAGCTGAACTTGTATTTTAATTCATGACCAAAATTCAAATTTATCAGAATATATAATTATCAGTATTTGTCGAAGAATTAATCGTCTAAATGTTCATCGATGATGCAGATGGAGTCCGAACTTTTAGACCTTCTTTTTCTGAAGCTGTTATGTTTTCTTTTAGGAGGAATGATTTACTCATCGATTGTATCTTAGTTCATAGTGTTGAAGTAGAAAATCATTAAATCCTAATCATTCATGTTTTATTAGTTTACTTGATCTGCCTATTGATATTACTTAGCAAAGAATTGAGTCAATATTAAAGAATCGCAACTATCTTTGCTGACACTTTTGTCGTTCTCATAATCTTCTTTAGGAGTAAGTTAGAGCCTTATTTAGATTAAATAATTATTCATTTTCATATTGATTTAAGGAATCTGTTTTTTTAAATTGATGTAATCTCGTAGGGTTGCTTTACCAAGTAGCAAGAAACGTTATTCACAGTTTAGTTAAACTCCCAACATATCCTTAACCAATTTACTGAAGGAGGATTCAAAAGTAAATGAATCGACGAAATCAAGAATTGTTTTATTTTAGGTCGTTATGATATTGAACTATATGAGGTTTTAAATTTATCTCAGATAGAATTCTCCAAATTTCGAGAGAAGTTATGCCTACCATAATTTCAAAAATGGCTCAAGCTGCCTCTCTCCCTCAAAAACAATCATCAATCGTTGGGGGCTGCTCACCAAATCATCCATGCGGAATTAACTATGCTATTTCCAGATGACAACCAGATGATCTAAGCTATAGGGCCGTAGTATTCGTAAAGACGTTATTTCTTAATTCCGTCCTATTTTTAAGCAATGCTGGTTATTTCCCATGATATTTATTTCATTATGATTCGCATTGACTACGCCAATCAATACTCCCCAATCAATGTTCCTAATCGATTGATTGTATCTTTGATGACAAAGGATAAAATGAGATGAAGGAAGGCTGAATTGGAAGTCAACATCATTTTGTAATAAAAGTTAGGAAGAGACGGAAAGAGTTGAACTCATATTTTATGTTAATTTGGTCGATAACTTTTACTTCTCATTTTGATTTTTTTACTCACTAAAGAGGTAAAGTTCTGGGAGATACAGTGAAGTGTTTTGTGACAAGTGTGAGTGGCCACAGGAAAGCAGTTCAAGAAAAAAAATCATTTTAATTTTGGTACAAAACTATAACAATTTATAAGATAAAGCTACCGTATTGGCGAACTGTAAATATGGTAAGATCAAGAGATTTATCAAAAACAATGCAATAATAGCAGTGATTTATGTGCATGGCTGATGAGCCCAATCTAATTGAAGTCTTCAAATACGTTAGGCCTTGTAAAATCTATTAATGGATAAGTTATAACTACTCTTATAGAGTGTGATACAATTATTATGTTTAAGTTTAGAAGATATAATGTTACTAATAAAATTGATAAATTAATGGTATTAGCCCATGTATAACAAGCATTTGGATGAATTATCAATCACTGATGTGATTTTTCAGATTTAATATTTGTAAATTTTACTAACTTAACAAAGACTAATTATCATCTCAATAATCATCTGCTAAGGTATCAAATATAATCACAACTAATCCTGATCATATTTCTGCTGTTCTTCTCTAAAATTAAAAAAAATATTCCTCCATGTTTGAGTAAAATAATGCTATAACAAAATTGATAAAGATTTAATTAAGGTGTGATATTAAATTGGGAGTACAGATAATACAATATTTAATATTTTATTCATACATTCATCAAGTCGATGGATTTACAGTTGAGTCACTACTTAGCTCAGCAATTGTCTATACTGGGGCAGCAGGAACTTCAACTTCAGTATTGTCTGTCTATGCTATGACTGTAATTTTTAACTGAGCTTCTCCCTTCTGCTTGGTCTTACTATTGACTTTTTGGCTAGCTAGTGCTTTGTAGGGTTCTTCTGCCTCTTTGATTCTAAATATTACAAAAATTACATGAGAATATCTCCATCACAGCCTATCAACAAAGGCTCATCTCTAATAGTGGTATTCAAATATCTAATTTCCTTCCACTCAACATCCAACATATTTTCCTTTTCAATATAATTGGATAGAGGCTTCCATACCAATATCTTGTTATGAGCTATGCCTGAATCCTCCTAAATGAGCAGCGCTAACTCTTCATAACTAGATGAGCTGTCGGAATAAATCTACCGTAGTGGTCCAAATTAAAACGTCATAATATCCAACACTCTATAATAAATCTGAAGTCCCTTTTGCTGCTATCCGTCAATTCTTTCCCAAATCAATGATTTTTCTCGTATTCTTTGAATTTGGTCGACCCGACTGTAAATTTACTTAAATTCATAACTACGGTACTACCTTACTCGAATACTATCAACAGGAACACCTGATTGCTCGCTTATTTTAATACACAAATCGTTTACTGTGTTGAGATCGCTGCCTATCTAGAATTGCATTTCCTCAAAGATATTGAATTCAATGCGATCATCCACTATATTTACTTGTCCCCTGTGGACAATGATTGAACCTTTCGATGATTTGCCCTCTTCAAGGTAGAGAATCTCAGTACCAATGAATCTGAGATCAGTAAGCTTCTTTTTATAAGTTGTCATTTCTGCAAGAGCTTGCTTACCCCGTTTGACTCTAAAATTATCCTCACTGATGTTAATTATCTCTGACAAATATCTCTTTAGATCGCCTAACGTCTTTCTTGTATCAAAGTAAATCTCTTCCTCTTTGGCCTCTCCTACTTTGGGATTATTAAATTTGATTATGCATCGATAGCGTTCGTTCTAAAACTACTGAGCCCATTTCACCTATCCATTTTGCTATTATTCTTCGACATAGAGGGTAATATTGTTAAAGAAGCGTAAGTCAATCAATTTTTTATTTTTACTTGATTAGAGTTAAAGTTTGGTGATGGGGTTACTGCCTGAATAATTTCTTCTGATTATGAGAGGATTTTTAATATTCGAGGCTTTTACTATGGCCGCATGGAGGGTTTCAAAGGGTTATTAATCCAAAATTTGAATTTTTATTGGCTTTAGCTTCTTTTACATGATCATAAACACATCAGGCCGCCAGATATTAATTTTGACTGTGATCTTTTTCGGGTTATATTCTTAAAATATCTAATCACCAGTCTTATATTCGACAATAACATAGATAGTTTACCTAAAGCCATGTTATTTAAGAGAGCCTTATCCCATCTCAGGTCCATACACTTAATGCATGGAGTCATCGTTTTTATTGTACCTTCTCACTCTCCAATTCTAATCTTTTTCATTGATACTAAGCTCACACTTTATCCTTTCTCGTAAATCAGCAATATTCTTTAAACTTTTGTTTTCAATAATCATGATAATTGGCTCAGAATGACCTTCTTTATAGATTTTAACAATCAAAGCCTCAGTGATCTATTGTATTCTCTTGGCACGTTCCATTGTTATACTTTTATTAGTTTAAACTACTCGTTACTACTATATTTTCACTTTTTAAAGCAGTTATACAGGAATTTCAATATTTTTCACTTCCTTAAAGGATCTAACATCTCTATAAAATAGCATATATGCATTCGTTCCTTGAGTTGATGAAGAGTTTACTCCATACTTCCTCATCTCAAAATGACTCACTTTTTTAACTTAAGAGTCATCAAATTTATACCAATCGTGACCGTCCGAAATATAGGCGTAGTAATGACCACCATGAGATCCTCCTGAATGAACTAACACAGCATAAAGAGCATAAGTGCAGTTAGGATATTACTTCAAGGGATCAAAGACCTCTTCCTCATGCTCGTACTTAATCTCAGTTTTTTGGAAGGTTGTCTTCTCAAAAGATCCAGTGGTCCAATCTTTGGATTTAATAATCCCTCCGCCCGTTCCAAAAAGCATGTCATTATCCAAATCATATGAATCTTTGCTTTTCTTCTGGTTTTATATATTTTAATCTTTGGGGATTGATTACTTCTTAATATCTTATTTAGGGGTTTTCAATGTTTTTTAAAAGGCTAATTGTGTTTTTGATTTTTTCAATGAATCCACAATCTAGAGATGCTTTTACTTCTCCTCTTCAGCTGATAGTTATTTAAGCTTTTTAGAACGTTTGTTGCTGTTTTCCTCGTCGAAAAAGGTCACTGTTTATTTGTTGACTGTCAGATCATCAGATTTCTTTCTTTATTTTGCTTTCGAAGCCTGCACAGCAAAAATATCGATCGTCCTTAGTGATTTTTCTTTTGGCACAGTTACAGATTTAATCTAAAGATTGGGCGGTAGTCCTTTAACTTCTATTTATCCGAAAGGCTTGAAGAATCTATGCAACTCTAATATTTCTGGGTAGTAGAGAAAGGAGTTAATCTTTTCTCGCTGAAAGGTCTCATAATTCAGTTCAAATCGATTGAGCTGGATCGTAAAAATAGGAGGAGCGCTTTCCAATGTCAAACCCTTCTCCATACACTTCTTTTCGCCACATTATGAACACTCCACCCCCTCAAGTTTTTCAGGCCTTAAAAAATCTTTTAGGCAATCCTCAACGGATTTATAGATCTACTGTGTGTATTGATTGCGAATTGGCAATGAGATATCCAAATACATTTCGGATCGCAAACTTCGATGCTGACCACAGTCAATATACGAATTCATAACTCCGCCGAAGAGTTCCTTGATCCATACCGTGTTTTTATGAGTCTTTTCAATAGCCTCAAAGAGGACACGACAAAATTATTGAACGTCGTGCTGCTGAAATGAGTCAACATCATTCCACTGAAAACTCTTAAGCAGGTCTTTGGTAAAGCACGGTTTGTCTTTGGTTTGGAGATTAACGAACAGCTTCTGTAATTGATAGGGAATGCTATCCTTTTCGGCAATTTTTTTAGGATCATGACTAAATAAGGTACAAAATACTGGTAGGCATATACATTGGATCGAAACTCATAGGTCATGTAGAGGGTCTGTAGAAGAGAGTTCAGGTAGCAGGTGGCGCCTTCGTTAACGAGTCCCTGATATCCAGACATAAATCTTTGATATATTGCAATTATGTAAAGTGAATCAGCGCTATATTTATAATTCCAAAATCGATATCAAAGCAGACTCTAGGCTTTTTAAAGGATATCTTCATATTATGAATTGAGGACACCTTTTTAAATATGGTAATTATAATATAGTTGTAATATTCGAATGAACTTATTGAATCGTAAATAAGCTAAATATGCATTGGGAGTTATGGGTTTAGGAGCAATACTCTTAGGACTGTTTAAAATATACCGACGGATTAAGCACCGACCTCTCTCTCTGGAAAGTTAAAACTCAAAAAACACTTAGTAATAAAAATCCACGATCACCTAAGACGACAACTATGAGCATCTCCCATATTAGTAGTTGTATGTTGATTCAGTCAGCTCATTTAGGATAGTCACAGGGCTAAAATGGGCAAAGGCTAGACCAAGAATCTGGACAACATTAGCGATATTAACTATCGCATCATTCTCTGCCTTCTAAAGGGTAACTCGTACCAAGGAGTTGTCAACATCAACTTTAACCTCGATAGTTTTGGAGACGACACAGACAATTTTCCTATTAACTTCAGTGGTAGCGGTGTTAAATACGTGATGGTGAACGGCATATAAATGGACTATAGAGATGTTAAATACATAGATCAGAAGATCCTTATTCCCAAACAATTAGTGAAGGAGCACAGCAAAAACAGCATCGAGATTATCTTTGAGAACAACTATTCATTTGTAAATAATGGGATGTCGTCCTATTTTGTGATGGATGACAGTCATAAGTACTCTTTAAGGCAACAGGTCATCTATAGTCTTAGTGGATACCTTTAAATCCAGAAGATTATTCCCTGTCTGAATTGCCTCAACGAATGTATGGTGCAAGTCGAAGTAATCCACACAGACGTTTTTGAAGTGTTTTCCAACACATCCAAATGCGTGTAGCGATTATGTTCGGTGGCTGAGTATCATAAATATCCTTTTTTATTTGACAATTCCAGCAACTCTCTGAGCAGAATGTTTAAATTAAACAATTCTGTCCTGTCAAACGGAAGCGTTTAGAACGTGTAAAGTCAACGCTCCAATAACACAACCAGCTACTGTTGCATGAAAAAGGCCAACACCAATTTCTACCCGATTGTGCTTTCATCCATTCATCAGCTGTTTATCTTCAGTTCTGCTATGATAGAACTGTAACCAACAACGGTTAGTACTGATCTTTAAGAAGTGCTTATCCGATATTTCTGCAAGCAGGCCGAAGCGAATAGACTTGTTAAAGGTGTCAGCAAGATACACAATTACATCATGGACATCTTTCGTAGGCTGAAAGCAGATAACATTAGTGAATATCTCAATAAAATAGATATACTTGTGATTAAAGATTTATAAGTTGAGGGGTACTTCGCACCTGGAGTGATCATACTAAATGAAGAGACTCTGAATGATACAAGTGTGAGTATGGACTGCCTCTATCTGATTGTTCGTGCAATAGTCGGTATGGTTGAACTGAGTAAGGGTAATAATTTGATAACTCTTCAATAAATTTTGCAGTTGAACTAGACTGTGTTTAGCAGATTCTAGTAATTTCGAAACTTCCTTTTCCTGAAGAATGAGGAGTATGACAATATTAAAGCCATGATCAACGACCCCAACCAATTGGAATATTTGACAAAGCAGGAAGGGTATTTTCTGAAGTACTACTCCAAACAGCTCAGATATGTTATAAAGGGTCCTATTTCCAGCAAAATATCCTTCTAGCTTACCAATTTGATGGCATCCTTCTCACCTGACACCATTGAGGAGTTCTGGTAGAATTTTTTGTCTAATTATAATTTTCTCTCTCGACTGATTGCTGAGCCCCTCACATAACTTGCAATTAAGAAACTATCTGTGCCTACAAATCGCAAATTACTAGACCAGTTACAGCTATGCTTCAGCAGCTCTAAGTACTTACTCAGTTTTTATACCAACTAATAGATTGAAAGCAGCTTACCAAAATTCATCGATCGTGAGTTTTATGGGTTGTAAGGTCGACTGACACAGTTGAAGGTGAAATAAAAGTTCAGAGAGTCTGTAACTGACAGTAAATACTAGAAATACCTGTTTATTAAATCAAATATTGAAGATGCAGAAGCCATCTATAACCAGTTTAAGAAATTCAATGAGATTAGAAATATTCATCATATTTCCCTTTTGCAGAACGAGATTGAAAGATTGGTTTGGCTTGGCAAAGATTTTATTAAACCCGTTAGAATTGGAATTGACTGCAGTCTTGCGGGATGGAAGATGCTTAGGACACTGAAGATATATCCTCAGGATGAAGACTACTATAGACTCATTAAAAGTATTGACAAGATTGATGAGGGGGTATGAGTTTATTGATTATGAATGAAGAGTCAATTATGATATTCAATTAGTCAATAATTTAATTTTATTTAACTCAATAGCAATAATCATCCTTTCATTCATAGTTGGCGTGATTCATATTATCATTATAGTAGTCAATGCTTTTGTAATTCAATTCAAGCTAACAGTTATAGAGGTACTCATGAACGAGTCCTTATCTAACTATTCGGTGGTAGCGATATACCACGTTCAGGACTAACAAAGACGTTATTTTGCCAGCAAATCACTCATCAGTACCCTCATCCTTACTCAGAGAACAAAATCTATCTGAGCGAAGATGCAGTAAAACGGGATTTCGACAACTGTCTTTTTCTGATCGAGGTGGATGGCAACAAACTCGAGTTTAAGGTAGCCATCGAGTATGATCAACCCATCTATCTAAGGCACAAAATATCTCAAAAATATTTATCGGTTGCTGTTGACGAGGAAGAGGAAGAGGGAGAAATAAGGTACAAACTTGTCCTCAGTAGTGAGCGTAAGCATTTTAAGATTAATCCGTGCTATCAGTATCAAACTAAGATCTCAACCAAGATTAAATTTAATGAGGAAATTTACCTCAGTACTGAGTACACATAATCCCGGCAAGGACTCATCATGGTTGACAAAAGAGCATCCGTGCAACAGTTGCTGTTAGGCTTTAGCCGAGGGTCAAAATTCCTTTTTCACTTCTACAGTGGTTATGAACGATAGGAGAAGTATTATAAGGCAGGAAGAATCGTATGGTTGTCACACATTGAGAGTGATAATTTCTTAAGCGTACAAACTAATGTAGGACGGTAGGAGGTTGTTTTTGAATCAGTGCATTTCGACAAACAAATACAAAGTCTGACTGCACTTTGGACCATAGAAAGCAGTGACTTTACTAAGAGTTAGCATCTAAAGTACGACGAGGGCATAAGTTTCAAAAATCTATACAGCGGACAGTACCTCTCTTTCTCTCGAAACTACAAACTTGTGGATAACGAGAGAATCTATCAAATATTTTTGTAAGACAATCCCTAAAACTATGGAAAGTTCATGTTCAAATCGATTAAGTAGAAGTAAGTGAGATAAATTTAAAAGAACTCTTATCTTTCTCTGCTCCACTACGAGAGCAGTCTCTTCTTGGGTTGTCGAGGGGAACATCAAAGTCGTCAGACTTGTAAAGTACTAACCTTCCCCTACATGGAAGACGAAGACCTCTTTAGGATTAATTAGTTTACCTCCGAAGAAGAACAGGCCCTCCGCTTTATCTTTGCCATCCGCAAAGAGTTCAAGGAGATTGCAACTATCATACACCGCTCTCCGAAAGATATAACAACTACACAGATTCAGGAAATATAATAAACCTACACCAACATAAAGAGAGAATTTGAGGCTCTCATGAAATTTTAAAAGCTATTTGACTTCGTCCGCAACGAACTCGGTTCTTCGATCAACTTTATCGTTGATAATTTACCCTGTTTTCGTAGTCTTGCTTTGCTGTAAGTTTCTGAAGCTACAGCGAGTTTAAGAAATCCTCGTTTGCAATCCCTCTCTAGTCTGATTTTAAAGTTAAGCTATTAGATTGTGTGCATATTATGTGAAGGACACTCTGGTAATCAAATTATTAGCTATAACTGCATCATTAAGTATCTGGTGGATGTGGGAAATGATGTGGGCGCAGAAGAAGTACTGATGACCACCTTTCGCAATAATAAAGATCTATTGCCGAAGGTGGGGCGACCTCTCAGCAAAGATGGCAATATTGTACGATTGCTTTTACTTGAATTCAAAAGAAAGAGAAACTAACGAGATTAGTATTATTGGAAAGGATTAGCCAAGGCGATGCGAGTTATCAAAGTATTGTTATACCTTAATGGAGCCACTTTAGACATGAATCAATATATCATCAGCGAGGAGTTATTCAAGAATGGACTCTATTAGCAGATATTCCTGCCCATTCAGGTTCAAGGAGAGCGCATCAGCTTTTTTTAAGCCGAGAAAGACCAATTTACTCCAATTGAGCAGGTGAGGCGGCCTGAGATGAGTGATACGCTGGAGTATATACTAGAGATGTTTAGCGACCTTACCAGTAATCACAGTTACAACTCAAAGCACTATATTCATAATTATTTTTCTGCTCGTAACCACGCCTGCATAAGTGTCCTCATAGCTTATTTGAACAAGCCTATTCGTAAACAACTTTACAACAAGTTAATTAATTTCTTGGCTAAGACTTACTTGGATTCCTCACCTCGTCTCAAACGACAGAAACCTCTTGCTTTTGTGTTTTTTCATTTTTAAGAAGAGAAGCCAAATATAGAATTAGAGGTTTACGACAATTCTATGAAGGAGATTATGATACTGAAGTCTCAAGAGTCAAATGTATGCAAGAGACTTCATTACTCTAATTTATTATCATTGAGAGACAGCGCTGAACCTTCGATGAGCTAGGAGCAGCTTGTAACTTTCCGCCTGAATCTAACTGAAAAAATCCTAAGCAGTAATGAATGTAGTATCTAACAGCTCTAGACTGTGAGTCTGTTAATGAAGTTAGAGTGTTATACTATAAACTAAATGCTTCAAATATATTAAGAGTTAAAAAACAAGTTAATATCAGGCTAGGTTAGCTCTAAATTAGTGCCAAAAGTACTTGAAATCATTGAACAGCTATTCACATTAATGCAGGAACTAGAGTTAAAAAAACTTCGCATCTATTTAATGCACAAATTTATTTAGGGCAGTGATCTACCAGAGGATGAATATAATTATATTCTGCCTTTATCCACTCGTATTTTCATCCCTTTCCAAAAAGATCAGAACTCTAATTAAACGGATCGCTTACACAACTCCAAAGGCAGCAGGTAAGTACGTGATTATAATGAACTGCGAGATACTTTGGCTCTTATGCATGCTAGTCCGGAGTTTAAACTTTCGTTAATGGACTATTTCTGCAACTATAACCAAAAATAACTCAACTAAGTTGAAGCCTCTAACTATCTAGAGTCCGTTTTCAAGTTAATTCTCCAAAGTAACCTACCAAAAGAGAGGTTCTTAAAGCTATTGTCAAAGTCCACGATACTAACCAACGATGAAGTGGGTGATTTCGACCGATTATTTGATATCACTAAGAGAATTCAGTACTTAATTTTGATTTCGGAGTCGTGGATGTTAGAGTAAGGTTCAGCATAAAACTAGCGTCTTTTTCTAAAGCACCTCAACGAAATGATCAGCTATATGTTGGAATCTGGAGAACAATCAAAAAAGACTTAAAAAGTCAATATAAAGAGACAGTTGATGATAGGATCGTTGAGTGTTCATTTATTAGTATTCGAACTGTTGGAGAAGAATTACTATCTACTCGAGAACACTGAGTCACGAAAGGATATGAAGCGTAAGAGCAAGGAGGTATTTGAGACTTGTTTCTCTTTTCTGTATTATTTAATAAAGCAATGCCCTGAAAACAAGCGACTCATCTACGAGCATTTCTCCATCCTGTTAATGTATCAAAAAAGGGTGGAATTGGGGCAGATTAAAGTGTACCACGAGTTTTATAACGGTCAAAAGGATTTTGTGAAGGAAATTAACTTTAATTTTATTGAGAATGTTTTGTATAAGGTTATCAAGAAGGGAGGAATTGATTTTAAAAGCTAGGTGTGCTAGTATAATCCAGAATATATCAGCTTACTCATAGTATTGATCGAAAGCTTGGATATTGAGGCAAAAATTTTAATTTAACCACTGTACACTCTGATCACAAAGAAAGACCATTTGAGTCCTTTACTATTTTTGGATGACAACGCCAAGCGCAATAAAATGAATCAATTTTGCCTACTGATGCGTAAAATAAAGATTGAGCCTCTTCAGATTCCTATCATATATCACTTGTAGCTGTTACGCCTTTTCAACCTCATTCTGTCAAACTGTTCAGAATCAATCAGAAATGCATTCAAGATAAAATTGACACAAATTTTTAAGGTCAACTACCTGATCAGCATCCTCTCAGAGCCAGATATATTTTCCAACACAGGTATTCAACCAAAACTCATGTTTATATTGAAGAAAGAGGTCATCACGTTTGTATAGAAGCTGGTGGAAAAGAACGAGTTCTACGCGGAGATATACGAAAGTGAAGAACTAATGGCATTATTACAGTTTTACTCCAAAATTTTTAGAGTATCAGGAGGAGAAAGAAAGTAACTATCAAGTGAGGGGGAATCTTTGTATATACCTTACATCTAGAAATATCAGGATTATATTGATTAATGTCTAAGTAACAAGGCAACCTACTATAACTAACAGGTCAAGCCTTTCCTGAAAAAGTTAATCAAGATTTTCGAGAAGCAGCCAAGGGCAGGAGACAACTCCATACGTACCTATCTGCTTTCTTTGTATGAGAAGTTAGAACAGTAGATGAAAGTGGTAATTTCAAAGAAGACTACTAGCTTCAACAGCAGTTATGGATTGAAGGATATGAAGTTGAAGTGGCGTAATTTTGTTGATGATGATGAGGATAACAGCAAAGAGGAGAAGTACGTTAAAAAGAACATTCTCGACATCCTTAAAAGCGATAAAGCAGAAAACATTATTAAGCAAGAACTGACTGCTTTCTATGAACTCATTCGCAGCAACTCGCGTCTGTTTGTTAATTCTATGATTAAGTTGCTCAGCATATTGTTTACCACACGCAACATCGATGATGGCCGCAAAAAGGAGTCACAAGCGATCGAGCAAACCCTAAAATACCTATCAGGTTATATCGTTTACGTGACTGACCCACGCGAGGCCAAGCTGTTGACTGGTCTTCTGGAATAGAACCGATTTGTGTAAATCTTTATAGATTTAACAACCCGCAAGTAATTTTAATTGAGCAAGATGCATCTTAAAAATATCTTTTATTATTGCTTGAAGATCATAAACTTTTTATTGGAAAGAGATGGCGATTTTAAATTTCAAAAACTGCTGCTGAAAATATTTCACTAGAAAGCTCACTCACAAAAGTTTTTGTAATTTTTAAAAGTAGGAGCTATGGAGGTGATTTCTTCTATAGATTCCAATCAATATCAAGAGCAGATCAACAGTGCATTAGAGGAGATGTCTTTATGTGTGGATTCAGTGCCGCTCCGACTCTATGAAGAATCTTATCGTATGCTTACTTATTTGTGTAAATATGAACCCTTTACCGATTATTTACGCAGTCAGCAACGGCCAAATGAAATTGATTTCCTCGATAAGATCTTTAACATAGTTACCTTTCTTTTCAATGACCAAAAAGATCAAAAACAGGTAATCCTTTTGCGATGCAGTTAAATAAAGCCATTAAAGTCAGTACAGTGAGAGCCACTGAGTATATCCTTGACTTTGTATCGTCCATGTTTACTGGAGGTAACTAGGTCAATCAAAACTACATTGTAGACAGTAAATTCGCAACGTTTGTAAATTCAATCCTTAAAATCGATAGTCTATAGATGGTGACAGCTCAGCGTAATGTAAGAGAGGAGTTGCTGGACGGCATAATTTAATTTTACCGCGGCAACGGCATATAAATATCTGATCTCCTCCACTAAAAAATCAAATTGATTGATTTCAAACATGTATATCTATTAAATCGGTTTAAGTACGTCCTAATAAAGACTCTATTGTAGTGCATCATAGCTAATAACAACTTAATTGCGAAGCTAAAGTTATAAATTCCTATCGAAGTCATAAAGCTCAACCTAATTTGGATTTATGAGTTCTACAAAACGAATAAATATGAATATGAAGAGACCTACATCCTGAGGAAGCGAGAAGATTGGAAGGAATTAATCGAAAATTAGAATGAAATCAAACCATTATATCTTAGATTAGGGTTTTATTACTATCAGTTGATACTCATCTATGAAGGCAGTGAAGTCAATAGCGATGATGCTGAAATCGAAGAGAAAATTATCAATGAGGAAAAGGAGAAGGAGAGGGTCGTTAAGAAATTCTTTAAAACCATCTATGAGAAGGAGAGGAAGGAAGAAAAGGAGAAAACCTTAAACTCTGAGAAGCTCAGTGAAGAGATGAAGCTTTATTATCATATGTATTATAATGCACGAATTTTCTTCGGAAAATATACGGGAACCATAGAAGTCAATCTCAAGGGAGAAATGCTTACCGTTTATTTCCCAATCCTTCCTATTGCTAAACGGATCAATGAGGATATGGAAGAAGACTTCAGTCAAGGAGTCAATCGCCTAAGTAGAGGCGAAAAGATTAAATCTCTCTTGTAATATGAGAACACTTTCTATGAGGATTTGAAGGGATAAGCTGACTATTTCAACGAAATCGAGTCACGAATGCCCCTATTTGGAGCGATCCTTCGAATGATGAAGCATGAGAATGAGTTTAATCTCATTGCGTGGATTTTCAGCATTATCATGTGCGTCACCTTCATGATAGAGAATTTTAGAATACCCTCCTTTGACTTTTCACAAAAATTTTTCTACTATATCACCCCTGTGGCTGGTAGTCCTCTTATTCTGCTTATGTTAATATTCTCTCTCCTCAGCCTTTCAATGGGTAATCAGTTCTTCATATAGGCATAATTAGCGGTGTGTATCTCTTTACTCGTAAAATACCGTTATTAAAGAAATTGCTGTCGATCAAATACAGTAGATTTAGTGCATAAAAGAAAGAGGGGATAATGCAAAGTGAGACAATGTATCTTGTAAAGAACATCGCAGGAAAGACGATATATAACTTCTATATGGTATTTTTTCTGATGATGTCGATTGTACACCCCTTCTTTGCTGCTTTTCCACTGGTAGAAGTCATAAACCGCATATAGATGGGTAGATTCATCATTAAGTCCATCAAGGAAACCTGGTTTCAGTTGTTTGCAACATGTGGACTGCTCATAGTCTTCAATATTGTGTTTGTGCAGATCATATATGACTTCTTTACCTCAGCCTACGTTTATGGAGTTATCTGTCAATCAGCATTCACTTGTATGCTACTGGTCACCGATCAGACTCTGAAGGCTGGATAGGGATTTCTCGGAACAGTGTCTAATAACTACATTAACAATGTGCTCAATGCACAGATAATTTGTGAAATACTTTATATAATTTTTGGAATCAAGGTTTTGACCTAAATATTTTCAGGCACCATCATTGATAAGTTTTCATAGTTGAGGGAGAAAGAGCAAAACATCGAGTAGGATTAAAACACTGTCTGCTTTATATGTGGACAAGAACGGTTTGATCTCGACTTGGAGTACGAAGGCTTCGAACCGCATATTGAGAAGAATCATAACGCTATGAACTATATCAAATTTTTGTTTTACATGAGACGATGCAGTGTTCACTAATATGGGATTATTGAGCGTTATGTTCATGAGTATAAGCTCAAAGACAGTGAAGAATGGATCCCATAGGATAACAGCGTGGCTAAACAGGAAAAATTGCGTGAATAGGAACACGATGAAGAGGAAGACTTTAAGAAAAAGCACAATGTATATTGGTAAAGTAAACTCAAAGACATGAAGAGGGTTTCCACGCGTCTAGAAGCTATGATTAACAATCTGAAGGAAGGCATAAAAAAGCGGGACAACAATAAAATGAATTAATGATTGCAAGGGTTTGTTTAATTAACATCTCATATTATGAGCAGTCAAACTTCATTAATTTAGAGTTTAATCCTTAATTCATAGATTTCATCATCTATTAACTTCATGAAGTAATTATAAATTATATCAAATCGGTATCGATGGCGAATCACTACTAGAATTATAAAGCATACATCTCCTGCTTGGGTAGTGTATGCGGGTTTTGCTGTTGCACCTACAAAAAAATAGAAACTTCCACATTAGGTTTGATTGAGCAATTTGGTAAGTTCAAGGAAACTCTTGAGCCAGGATTGCATTACTACAACCCTTGCACTGAGAATATTCGCGAAGTGGAGCTTAAGACCAAAGTTATGGATATGCGTGACCAGAGAGTATACACCAAAGACAACATTAGCGTCGATATTGACACCACCCTCTTCTACAGAATCATTGACGCTTATAAATCTATATATATTGTGAAGGATATCGCTCGAAGCATGGCAGAAATGACCTTTGTTACGATGCGCACCATCTGTGGCGAATATGTACATATAATGCTATTTAGGTACTTCAGGAATTGCTGATTAAGAGAGTAGAGATTAATGACAAGATATCAGCTTACGTCTAAAAGATGTGTTTTAGCTGGGGAGTTCACGTCGAGCAGATCATTCTCAAAGATATGAGGCTATCCCCTCAACTAAGTGAGAATTTAAGTGTGGTTTCAAAGACCAAGCGACAAGTGGAAGCGAACATTATTTCTGCGAAGGCTGATTTGGAGTGTGCCCGCCTTTATCGTGAGGCGTCTGACATAATGGATATTAAAGCTGCAATCCAAATCCGTTTCCTTTAAACATTAGAGAACATGAACAAAATGCCAAGCAAAAAAGCAACGATAATTCCTCTTCGTCAGACTTTCTAGGACTTTCCCGATGCGAAATGATCCAAGAACAATTATTGATTCCGATAAATTATATTGAATTCCTACTGAGGAATATAAAATAAGGGTTTTCCTTTTGGTAGGGATGAGAGTAAATATTAGTAAAGAATAAATTTTGTTTATAAAATTCGAAGTTATGATTGTGAATATCAAACCCATTTTGCTTTATAATTTTATTGAGATTATTTTAATTTCTTCTTTTTTTGAATATTGACGTCAATATGGAATTTTCCTTTTCTGCTAATTAATTTCTTTATATTGATAATTTCTTATTCCTCTGCAAATGCTGAGTTTATAATTTTAGAGATTGTATTGCTGTCTCTGAAAAATATACGTTTTGTAACATTGGTAAATTACTTGATATTTTGATTAGGAATTGTAAATTTGGAAGAAAAAAAAGATAATAAAACTAAAGATATCATAAAAATATAATGAGTATGAGTCAATTCAGTTCATATGTCAACTGATGGGTGGCAATTTCAAGTAAAAATGATAATTTATCTAATATTGTTTAATTTAAAGATATTATTCCACCAAATTAATTTTAACAACAAAAGAAATCGATTGAAGGGACTAGTAACTCCAAAGTTGTTATGTCTTCGCTTTAAATCGGTATAATCATTTTGAATTGTATTCAATAATTTCATTATTTGTGATGAAACAACAGCTAAATAATAATGGCAGTCAGCCTACATCTTTAGAAATAAATTAGACATGAATCACCTGTTTTCCATAGTTATAAATTCGCAACAGTTCTGTAAACCTATTTTTTGAGTTTTTACATATACTGAGCCTTCTTTCGAATTATATTAATAGAAGAATGAGTATACCTATCAATTACAATCTCAGCCGTACCCCTGCTAGCAAGAGTAATAACACTTTAAGAAAACTTCATACTAACTTCAAAAGCACAGCCACTTTATTCCACAAAGCCACCGAATCAACCTTTAGATCTAAGGAAAAAGTGTAAAAAATAGAAACCACCAATATCCAGGCCTTTGCCTCCAAGAATAATGTGGATCTCAAGGGCAATAAGCTCACTTGCTTCCAATTCATAACTACATCTCCTATTTGCAATAAAATTTCATTCTAATACCTCAATAGCCTTGCATTCCCTGTTCTTTCGTGTACTGTTCCGCAACTGATAAATTTAGCGAAGGCAATTATAGACAGCAATTCTTAACGTAAAATAATTGGCAAAACATTCAATCTCAGCAAGTTAATTGAGACTATCTCCGACAATTATCGATCTATTGCCTATCATAATTTTTCTCATGCATTTTCAGTCATGCTTGTAAATTTTTGTTTATTTAGCTTCTCTATCAAGCATATAATCGATCAGTAATTTTAAGGAAAAGTTTAGGGGAAAAGAAATGGTTTTATGTATTCATCGCTGCTCTTGCCCACGACATCAATCATCCGGGAACCACAAATTCTTTTGAAGTCAAAAGTAAGAGTCAGATAGCTACGGAGGCAGGAAACGAAGGTGTTTTGTAAAAAATGCATGTTGTCCACTTCTGGTCCATTCTTAAAAATAACAGCCAAATCAATTTTCTTCAGGGCTACACTTTCTGCGAGGCAATGGAGATTCGAAGATTAATTACTAGGCTAATTATGGCTACCGATGTATCAAAACATATCAAAAGCATTTAATATCTGAAGAAAATCAGTAAACAAAAAAAACCATTGGAGGGGTAAACATCGTTGCTAGTTATGGAACAGTTATTTCATGCCTGTGATATCGGCAATCCTTGCTTAGATTTTTAGAATTATATGAGCTGGAGCGCTCTCGTGAGTTATGAGTTCAATGAAATTACCAAACGGGAGGAGCAGCTTGGACTTCCCGTGACAACTTTTCTCAAATATGAAGGATTGAATAAGTTTTACGAAGGGCAACTAGGTTTTTGCAGTGGAATGGTGCTTCCTCTCTGGTTATAAATAAATACTGTTTTGCCTGGACTTGACGAGATGAAAAATAATATAGTAAATAATATGAAGGAATTGTAAGACAAAAAGAAGAGCTAATGATTGTTCCGAGTGCTTTTATCTTTACTGACATCCAAATATCCCCAATCTTTAGGTTAATCATATTATTCACGTATTTTTATGTGTGGAATGATAAAATAAATAACCATGGCCAAAACATATTTTTGTGCTTAAAATTATGACACGAATAGTTGTTGATCATGGTCTGTGGTTGATATTTATCTAATATAATTAATGACCAGTCAATTTGATCGCCGAACAATAAAATAGGTCTGGTTCGAGAAGGCATTCGAGACATTCCCCTTCACCCTCTTTTCTGGAGCACAGTCGTTTATCGTCTTCCAAAATTTCACTGACTTTCTGGGTGGAGTAGTCGAATTTCCTCTTGCTTTGGTTCAATAGTACTTTATTTAAAACTCAGCCCTTTCTACTTGGTGTCTGGTCAGCGCTTCGTCTTCCCGGATAGAAACAGTGAGATTCAATCGATCGTCAATTTGGGCAGATTCAGAAACATCTACTCAGATGTGGTTTGATCCATATAATCAATGATACATATCTCATCACCCACAGAGGAAATAATATAACTGAGTTAAAGACCGATTGGACTAATTTTGATAAAAATGAGCATTCTCCCAATTTTGAAGAATGAAACCATATCAAATATACAATTTCATAAAAATTAATTGGAAAGATGAAATAGAAGAGAGTCGTAGCTGATGAAGAAAATGATTTTGCTCTCTGATGCTTACTGTTGGGATAAAATGTCGATGGCTATGATGAGATTATGGGAAGATATTATATTTGAAATTTATATAACAAATATAGCTTCTTTAATTTTATTCCACAATTCATACACAAAAACAGGGGGTTGATCGGACTCTACGGCCGCCCTTTTGTGCTGTGGGAGGTGTAGATGTCCAGGTTTAGACATTAGCAGTCTGTTCATAATGATACTGGGACCTTAATAAATTCAAGAAATACCAAATCTTATGGATGTATTTCCACTACCGGCAAAAACATTAAAACTTTATTCCTGTTTTTAATAGTATATTTTTCAAGCATTTTTTAGTTGATTCCCAAGATTATTTTCGATAAAAGGATGGAATTTGATTATTTTCGACTTGAACTCAAAATTTGAAAACGTTCAACATTCAGTTCCGAGAGTAATCTATGAGATAAACTGAAATTTCATGGAAGAGGAAGGATATCTAGGCGTCTAATATGTTTTTGGAGACCGTAATTGATTTATCGTATTAGATAATGGTCGTTATTAGACTTTATTGGATTTTCACAGGAATTGGAGAGCCTATAATGGCTTATGTGACGTTTTGAATTAATCAACATAATGAATAAATAAAATGGATGTGTTTATGCCAGTTTGCTCCCGAGGGAGGCGAGAGCATGACCAGCCCACCCAGGTATCGCAGCAACCAAAAAACATGCAAGATGAGATTGATCAATATCTTTTTGGAGAAAGTGAGGTCAGTTATAACTTACCGTACCCCAACAACGTACCGCTCGCCCACCCTGAAGCTGCCGGACCCTCATCTGGCCGCGTGTTGCGCGAAAGAAAGCCTAGTCACCCAATTAACAAGATCAATTTATTTAAACTTCTCAACAAGATCTCCAAAAGGACAAAGAAGATCAAGTTAAGCCCCTACCATAACTATCAGAAACATCTGAATCTTGCCATTAGGCATATAGTGGCCCTTCCCGCTCTTACTGACAATTCTTCCGTTATAGAAGCCATAGCGCATAATCTATGGGACGTATTTTTAGTGAGTGATAGCCCTACCAAAAAGATATTGCACTTCGTGTTCAACAAAGCAAACGAATACTAAATCAGCGAAAACGACCTGTAATAATTTGGTTTTGCTCCAATCTACCATTTACACTAAGCGGAAGAGGTGGCTGCAGCCAAGGACTACCTAACGCATTTGGCTCTCTAGCAGTTAACGACCAACGGAATCGACCACTACCTTTAAAATCGCCGGCTAAAAGACCCGAACAAGTTCAAAAAATATCTGGAGGTATTCCAACATTAGTTGCAGGACGGTTTCATCAAGAAACGCTTCACAAACCACTTCCACAAGTGGTAAGTCAAGTCCCTTTTCGAATAGAGAAACCCCCAATGATGAATCATCCAAAATCAACTATAATTTGCCTTTCTAAATAAAATTTAACTTTAGTTTTATATAAAGATACAAAGTGTACTATTACTGAATTTACTCATTATCATTCATAATCAAAAATGATGGGAAGGGACGTCATATTTTTAGATCTGGTTTGGCAGGGTCTGTTTTTAATCGGTGCTAGTTTTTGAGGAAGATTTAACTCTTTTTTTGATGGTTCTAGTTTTTCTTGCGGAAACGGGAATTAAAACTGTCTTTAATCATGCCACGATCTCCGCTGGAATAATGACCCACTGGTGGAGCTTGACTACTTCCTGAAAATACCACTGTTCTCTTGTCATTAGAAACAAAAGCCGGAGATTCATGCTCTATCATTTGCTTTTCTACGCTCTTAACTAAACACCAACAATCTTGATGCCCGTTTTGCTGGATTTTATCCTCCCGAAACCTCTATTCTGAAGATTGAAAAGGTGGTTTGTTTAACTGGCACTCCTCCAACTGCTTTGCCATATTCTGGTATTTTTCCATTCGCTGATTAATATCTTCTTGAGTGATATCATAGCTTCCAATATCGATATTGCAAGCTAGTTTATTTTAAAAACGCTTAGAGGATGAAGCAAAGATGGAACTAGGATGATTTTACTTTATAAGCTTACGAATATGCATTTCTTCGTCTTTACGCTATTGTCGCTGCTGGAGTTTGGCGTTTATCTAAAAATTTTAGTCCACGATTGGCTTAGCCCTATCTTTGCTTTAGAAGATAGAACGCGGATGATTTGATCCAAAGGGATGTTAGAGTTGTTTTTCCGACTGCGATTTCGTGTTTTTTTATACTTCAACGACATAACTCCCTGGACCAGGATGATCGCTTCTTGGAATATAAGAATGCCTTTCTTCTTTTGGCACTTCCAATACAGACTCTTTGTTTTGTTTTTTATCAGTTTCTACAATCTTATATGATCCAGGCCCAATTGCTTGATTTTCATTCTTTTCATTGAACCGATCCACTGTGGATCCAAAAAACTGAAACTTATTTGGGACTGACTGTTCAGGTTTTAAATTTACATCGTATGAGCCTGGTCCGGGTGCATCATCTTTGAAATTTATCATTTTTCTCAATTCTACTTTGAAAGCGTTGTTTGTTTTGTAAATCTGGGTTTCAATATGAGATTTTATTGATTTGGAAGCAAACACTGCTGAAGGACGGATTCGCTTCTTACGGGATAGACTGATCTAGGAAAGGGCTTTCTGCCTTTCCTCAACCATATTGTTTTATTTTACAGTCAGATCGAAACGCTCCTTTCTGTTTAGACTCCAATTGACGACTCCTTTGCAGGGAGTTTCGCTATGATTCTCACTCTCTGATTCGACTATTGGTGGATCAGAACAAAGAGTTGGCTGTTTTCGAGATATTATATACTGATGATTGATGTTTCTGATTTTCTCTGCTATATTGGGTTTTCGTGATAATGAAGTACTCCTACTTTTCCTCTGCAGTGGTGTGGAGTCATCTTCATAAAGATCAGAATACATGTTCCCGGCCCGATATCAGTGACTTCCGCTTTGGATTCGAAACGGTTGGTGCGTGACTTGAACTGATGTCCTCCCTCGTCGTTTATCTTGACGATAATGATGTTGCGATTCTCGTATTTACTGATAGAGGGTTTGATGAGCTCACGTGAAATATCGTACTGTCCTGGCCCTAATCCCTCAGTTGCAAATTTATATTTTTTTCTGCTAAGGGAGCCGAAAGGAGCATAGTTTTATCTCTTCATAGTGCTTGTAGTAGTAGTATCGTAGGAACATGGACCAAGAGATTTAGTTAATGAATTTTAAGGTTTATCGATATCCCTCTTCTGTAGTGGGAAAAAACTCATATAATTATAACTACCGAACCGGAGATTTGATCACATGTTAATTATCAATAAATATTATTCCCGAATAAATAAGGC
>Ga0302188_10000519_pt1 | contig 32590 bp, 25 predicted proteins | sample II_Bog_E2_1_FD_198783 | JGI IMG/M metagenome (GOLD analysis project Ga0302188, IMG submission 198783) | Peat permafrost microbial communities from Stordalen Mire near Abisko, Sweden - II_Bog_E2_1 | ecosystem: Environmental > Terrestrial > Soil > Wetlands > Peat | place: Sweden: Abisko...
GACTGAAGACTTCGAGATGCAGGTTGGATCTCCCTAAATTCGAAGTTTTATAACTTTCATTCTTCGAAAAAATCCAGCAAAGCGGCCTGATTGCTAAACATTAAAGAAGCACCCCTTTATATAAAAATATCGGGATTTATAGACTTCAGAGGAGTTATGCAAGCTTGTGTACCCCAAAAAGAGATGAAAGATATTTTAAAATAATATTATTTTCAGCTGATTTACATATCATTCTTGTCAATCCTTTTTTGCGTCTGGTGGAGATTCCACGACTGCTGATCCTGATTGCTCATGAAATTTAACGCCTTTCTCGAGACAGATGCTGCCGACATTATTTTGGGTTATCTTTATACCAACAATCGAGTGCACTGTGTGTAAGGGGTCGCCTTATTTATGCTCAGGATATTTGCCAAAACTATATTCTTGCTACTTATAACACAACTCAATAAATAATTGCACGCTTGGGTTCAATAGATTTTTGCCAGTGAGAATTTAGATAGAAGCTCCCACCCAGAAGCTATAACAGCTGTCTGGCAATTTACCCACTCTACCTTGAACTCCCACAACTTATTTATCTGCGTTAATTATGATGTACTCGAAAGATTGGCGATTTGACGACTCGCTAAAAAATGAAGAGTTCTATTTTTGTGTGGTGGTTCAATCCCTAAAAGTTTTAGCGAAGCAATAGCACAGTAGATGGCGCCAGAATGAGATTCGCAATGAGGTCTGAGACTATATCCCCCATCAAAGTTAAAGCAGCTGTTAATATAATCCACAACTTTGTCTTTATTCATCTTGGAAAAATCGCCCAAAGCATGACATATAGAAACTGCAGCATAGACAAATCGTAAATCTGCTTATTCTGTGTTTTCAAAGCTGGAATAGGCCCCACTTTATTTTTCACATCTTTGGATACTGCTGATGCAAGTATTTTTATTGATTTTCGATAGTTACCCTGTAATATACAGGATATTTATGGCTGAATACTGAATATTAGTACCCGAATAGGTAAAAACTATGTGCGGCAAATTAAAGATATTGTTTTATTGCTGGTAACCAGTATAAAAGGATGAAGGGGCCCAACCTCCTGTTGGGATTTACAACGAGAGGACGTATTGACTTATTTTTACTTTCTAAATATCCAGAAATGTCACCTCAGGCTCTGGCAATTTTTATAGAAGGTCCAACCCATGAATTGCAAAGTACATCATCATGATGTGATTGGTTTCAAATTTGCTGAGACTCTCCCCCTGTATTGATAGGAATTTCTTAAAATAATGACTGGATCTCTTCAATTTATACTCGTACATATCCATATTATTATCATTTGTCAATAAATAACTATATACACGATCTTTTCATTTTTTAATCGTTCGGCCATCGAGCTTTTTGGACCGCTACCACTTTGGTGGGTTTAGAGTGCCACTCGCAATTCTATCTTGCAGTATCATCATTTATTTTCCATAATATTTGACCAGTCGGCTGAAGTAATCGCCTACAAAAGGCAATTCCTATTCTTGTTACGGAGTCTATCTATCTTCCCATTTTTATACTAATTATGGCATTTAAATCAATTTGGGATACTCTTTAAAGACTTTTTTAAGATCATTAGAATATTCCTAGACTACTGATGCACTCTTGGGAAAATATTGAATCATTTATTCCTGAAAAGTGATGTTGCCATGATTAATTCTCCAGTCAAAAATAATATCGCCTTGCAATTGAGCCCAACTTTGTTGGTAGGCCCAAGCTCTCGCTCCTACCATTGTTTCTTTGACAACTTTGTGCTAATGATTTTTATATTCTACCTAAATACTGTTATATCGTTTGGTCATGAAATGCAAGAAGGGAAAGGATATTGATTATTCATGCTTCTCAATTATTTGAGATGCTTTGAGAATGGAAGGCTTAAAGTAAGCAATATAGTCTTAGTAGTTAGAGTACTACGGGCTAATCCAGGCAACACCATACCTATTCGGTTTTCCATCTGCATTTAATAAAATATTCTTATGGATGACAATTGCATTTTGCTATTAGTTAATCTGATTACTGGCCAGGCAGGCAGTATTGGCATCGGCAGCCGACCTCTTAAGAATCTGCGCATGCCAGGCAGCTACTTACTTGTTGAAAACAAGTCCCTTGTTGATTGATGGTGAAATAAGGGCTTGATTATAGTCTTAATTATCAAAGGTGATGATCTGTTTGGGAACAAGCTCAACACTCCTCGCAATTTTGATTATCTTTTTTCTCATAATTATAAATAGTAATTTACCATAATTAGATTCATTGACAAAAATATCTGTAAATTAAATATGATCCATAATATCACTTAATCGATGATCATGAAGTTAGTAATTAATAGAAAGAAAAACAGAATTAAATAGATGCAATTTTGCCTGTCAGCTTGTTTTTGAAAACTTGAACGTATTAATTGTATATTTGCAAACTTAAGCTGTATTTTTGATATTTTGGATTAATCAACGTCTGTCATTCAAAAAATAATTTAAATTAACTTCGATAATATTTTAAAATTTGGACAAATCTTCAATAAATTAAAACATATCTTTTATCTTTTTCCCTTAAAGCTCTATACTGACCTATACCTCAATATTAGCAACATAGATGTGCTATTTACTATCTATTTTAATATAACATTTTGCCTATTTGTAGGCTTATTTTTTTATCCATTTCATTATTCATCTGAATTTTGGCTCCAAAAAAGGTATAAACTTAATTGATACTTCAATCCTTTTCATATGAAGGAACAGCTAGTTGTCTCAATGACTGGTTTCGTGCATGACCCACAAGAATAAGCCTATAAGAAGATGATAGCCGATCTGCACATTAGGCTTGCCCCTACTCTCTCCGAATAAACCTCAATTCTAATCGTTAATGATGTAACTACTGAAAAATACAAAGTACGCCTTTCTGTATTTAGATAGCCAAGACATATGACCCTCCAATTACCTGCGTTTCGATCGAGTGGCTCCTTGAGTGCAAAAAAAAGAATAAGATTATTACGAATACAGACAACTATCAAATCAAAAAACTGTTCTATGGGGCTTACATAAAGGTGTTGGATTTTGACGCTGATAGAAGTAGAAAAATAGAGTTAAAACTACAGTAAAATGGAGGGGCTGTAAAAATATTGAAAAATAACAATGAGCTTCATGAGGCCATAAATCATGATTAAAAGATAAGCCTACTACTAACTACTAAACAAAATTTTGTCAAACTGCGGCCCTATATGGATCAAATCATATTTCCAATAGTCGACCTCGAGTGGCTATAGGACAGTTTTAAAACCAAAATATGTAAATATCCTTTTGATTATGCTTTGAATCAATTCTATATATGCCAGCGCCAACCTATTGAGCATTTAAAAAAGATGAAGACCAAGCTGGACAACTATCTCAGCAAGCAAGTCATCGATAAATTTTAGCATAACATTCTGGCTGACACCATTATCTATATTGGGGACAATGTCAATACTGATTTGGCCAAAATTCTAAAGAAGATTATCATGGTCTATGGCGGCTTCTATTTAGACGTTCTTTCCCCGATCATCACGCACATACTCACTGAACCACTCATGGAGCAATAATATGGCGAACTCAAAATATATGGAACTTTGGTCAGTCTGATTAGAATAGAATGGCTGATTGACAGCATCTATCTGAATAAACGTATGAAGGAAGAGGATTATTGTATTCGATCTTTTAAAGGCAAGATCAATTCTACCCTGCATCTGGAAGAGAGAACAAATAGTCATAACAATAGTAGCCTCAGCTATAACTCCAATCCCAGTATGCCCACTTTTCTCGGAAGACAAAGTATATCCATGCCAGTCCGCAGCACCTCTAAAGTTAAGGGAGTCAAGACTATCAAAAAATACTAGAGTAGCATATTTAAGGATTTTTCTTTCTATATTTAGAGTACTCAAATAAAAGAAAGATAGCTGATCGAGCTTCCCCATAAAATTATTAAAAATGGAGGAGAAGTGTTTCCATCAAGAATAACCATCCGCTCAGGTTTTGTCTTCTATATTATGATTGATCATTCGGATGCGAATAAATTGATCGAAAAGCTCAAGATTGATACAAAGGCAGAAACAAGCAAAATACAAATTCAACCGATTAGTTACCGTTGGGTCAATGAGTGTATATCTAAAGGGCAGCTGATTGATTATAACAAAGCGGATAGTTACATCTACAAACCTTTTAGTTTTACAATTCCCATCAAAGATTTTCACAAAATAATTTTTGATGTTTTGGGAGTTGAAGACATTAAAAAGATGAGAATAAAAGAGCTCTACAATACTTTGGGATCAACAAGAAATACTCCCAATAGGGTGGAACTTACTCACTGTCTGTGTGGAGAAAGTTACAAAGAGGCTGCAAGATACAAAGACATAAAAAAGTAAAACCAAAAAGTAAAATATTTGGATTGGAAGTGGCTCTTATAATGTGCTAATGCTGGAAAAATTGTTGAAGTGGATGCCTTCCTCTTGGAAAATGACATGCCTTCCACGCAAGAGAGCGAATACAGCATTCGAAGTTATAAAGCTTTGAAACTTTGATTTTTGGTCTTCACTATCAGTTTATATTTAATATCCTTCACTATCATAATGATTGCATATCAAAGTGTGGATGTGATGGAATAGTAGACAAATGAATAAGGCAGATCATTTTTAAATTTAATCGTCGAGTTGGTCCATCTCATCGTCATTGTAGTTGATCATCATCTTCTTTTAGCCGTAGTCACTAAAACTATTCGCTGTGGCCAGTGTTTTACCTATCTTTACTTTATATTTCTCTCCTCTTTCTGTATGTTATCCAAAATACTTTCGATTACATAAAGTAAGTCGCAGAGCTCTAGAGTTGTAAGACTGGCTTCTCGGCGAACTGCCCTTTTAAGGGAGTCATAGATAATATCATGGAGGTTTGCTTTCATCGCCTCCTTAATGCGCCCAAAAACCTGCAATGATGTAATTGATACTTTTGGTTTGATTGAAATCTGTTTCTGAAAGACAGATTTAAAGATAACACTCACTTCTTCTTCAAGGGACAACTTGGTACTCTCGTCTTTGACTGCCATTATTAAATACAATTTTATATATAAGTTCAAATAGCGATTAATTAAAGTAGTTTTGAAAACAGTTTACCGACATGTCTTTAATTTTACTGATCTCAATGTTTAGGTCCATAATTAGTTTTCCAGATAATTATTAGTTTGCTACGATTATAAATAATTTAAGTTGTGAGACAATATGAAGATTGATTCATCCGCATTTCCACCCCCGAAAAGTCCACCGCTCTGTAGTAAAGTGCACGAACTATTCGCTCAGCATATGAAATATAATTGCTTGCCATAAGCTGAAATTCGAAGAGGCAACGCTGCAGATCTATAATAGCTTAAGCCTCTACAAAAATAGTGGTTTCCACTCGATTATTCACAATCTTTCTACAATAAGATCATGGAGGGAGCAAGTGTCTGTTATGTAGCTGAAGTCCCCTTAATTCCTGAGCCAGGACAAAAGCCAATCAGGGCTATAGTTGGAGCAGCAGTCTTCTAAACTTCGGACGATTCCGACCATTTGGATGATGGATGGTTCAACAGAATGATTCTTTGGTAAGACCGAACCTTGTACGTGATGACACTAGGTGTTATTGATTAAATGAGAAGTCGAGGCCTCGCAAAAAGATTGCTCGATAAAATAATTGAATGCTCTCAGTAAAAGCCTAACATCAAATTCATCACGTTGCATGTCGTAGACTATAACAAACGAGCAATAAACTTTTATCGTAAAAATGGATTCGAGTTGTTGTAAAAACTGGATGATCATTATCACATTATGGGGAAGGAATACGGAGGACTAAAGTTGGGTTTGTTTGTAAATGGAGGAAAAAGGAGAGAAGGATGGATTCCCTGGATAAAGCGTGTTTTGTTTTGGCAAACGGGGAAAGAAGAGTGGCCAGTTTGATTTTATTTTATTTTAATTCATCAATTCTTATCTTACTTATGGCAAAATAATTTTATAACAATTATAATTATATCAACTTGTACTAGTCAATTTAAGTGATGGCTTCTCCTCGTTCAGGATTTAGCGTTTCAGTATGCCATCGTAGAGAGGGATCAAGTTATTCAGCAAACGTTAATTGTTGAATTCATCATTTTTTAACAGCTATTTACGTAGTAGTTGAACCTTCAAGCTATAAGGATTTATCTTATTCAATTACTCCATCATCGAAAGAGTAAGATCCGTGCCCAAAAGCGCAGGATTTTGTCGATATTTTTAATGCACCGATGATTTCATATTTTTATTTTATTTTTTGCCCATCTTTGCAGACTATTTAAGTCTCCTCCTAAATTCAATTATAATTCTTGCCACAGTGATAAGTAAAACTGCAATCATTAGCCCTAATAGGATATAAAGACCATACATTTAATTTTACTCCACTGTTAAAATGGAGAGTAACTCTCTCATAATAGTCCAGATTGAGAAGAGGAGGATTAGTAATAAATTTAATATTGAGGCAACATTGTGGATTATTTTGCTGTACGGTCTTTTCCAAATCAACCAGGCAAGAAAAATGAAGGTTAAACTAGAAGTCGCGAATAAAGGATAAGAAAGGTAATAAATATTTGCCACCCAGAAAATAATGAACATCAGACAAATGTAAATGAGATATAGGGGAATGTATGATTTGTGGCACCCTTTAAAGTGGCAAATGCTGCTGCTTGTAATCTCTAAGGATCCTTCAATTTTACTATCAATCCTGGGTGGAAGCCGAATCGTGAAAAAAGAAACCAACTCATAAAAAAATACAAAAGCAGTTGTAACTAATAAAAATAATTACATTGCTACCATTGGGACTCTGTCAACAGAATATTGGTAATCATGATAGGACGAGGAGGAGTATGCGAAGACATTGATAAATAGAAATCCGATTGCAAAAGAAAAGAGGGCGTGATTGTAAACTACTCTTGTAATTAGTTCAACCTTTTCAAAACAATTCTTTTAACTGCTTTTATTTAGCAAACATTTGATAATTAGCCTTGTGGTTGGGGCGAGAGTGCACAAGAATAGAGCTACAGTAATGACTTACTGGGAAAAATAAAGATTTTCTTGGCTGAAAGTGAAGTTAGACCATAGGAATGACTGGCTGGAATAGAAATTGTTTTGTCCATTTATGAGGTAATAAAAATTACACGTAGAAATCGACATATAATTGAGTAAACTATAGGGTTTAGTATAGTGGGTGCTCAGAGTGGAAGTGAAAAAGATTATTTGGAAGGTAGTCAACACTTACACTCCAATCATTTTATGAGTAAGTGACCCTAAGATAAATAGCACAAGGCAAGAACAGTCTAGGAGGTTGAATATAATTTTCCAAATGCTGCTGGTTGTGGCTGTATTGCCATTCTGGGTGTCCAACAGCAGTTTAGTTCCTCTTGATTTCATAGAAAAGCTAATATTTAGAAAAGACTGTATTGGATAGCTCTCGTTAAGCTTCAGCGATAAATTTGCTGAATTTCCCTACAAATCTTGACTATAGTTCACTTTGACAGTCAGCTAATTGTTTGCAAGACTCCATTCAGTGACTGTGATATTTTAGTTGCATGCAAATAGAAGAGACGAAATTAAACTGCTACTAACAGCTTAACTGAAAGTAGAACTGATTTTGAAATTAAAGATGCCTTGATTTTGGCCATCAGTTTTATCAATCCAATCCACATTGATTTCATAGCCTTTTTCATGAAAACAGAGTGAGGGATGGCTCGGAGACCCTTTAAAGCATATATAATTCAATTATATCGAGCAGGTAGATGAACAGCCATCCCCATCAATTAGGTTTCCATCATCGCATGGAGAGGCAAATAGAAGACCATCTCCACATATTTCAATACACGCATCTGAACCATCCTGAGCCTTAAATCCAACAACACAAGTACAAAGATTTAACCGTAAATTGTAATGCTGCTTGCAGGAGATACATTTTGTGGTTCCGTTTGTTCGGATAGTGCTTAAGCACCCAACAACATTGGTGCAATGATCAGTAATGAGCCATGTGGTCGAAGGACAGACACAAAGGTTTGTGCTGGTCAATATAAATTCGTCCAAGCAGGAAATACAGGTAGTTGTGTTCTCAATATTATTAGTAATAACTTCAGCGCAGTTAGATACGTTACAGCATCCTCCGATGACTGGAAATTTTCCTGCGAAACAGAGGGAGCATGAGGTTTCGGAGGAGCATATGTAACAGTCGTAGGCACATGAAAGACATTGATATCCTGTCGAGGCTGTATAAGATCTAATAGGGCAAATATCATAACAGGTATTACTAATTGAAAAAAAATATATAGTAGGGGGAGGGCATACGAGGTAAGCAGAAATACTGATGACATCAATGTAATAAAAATTACAAGAATCCGAAGAATACATGCTCATGAGCTTGAAAGATCCATTGGTGAGTGTAGCGTTGAAATTCAATAAAGACTGATTTGCCATAAACTAGCCCAAACCAAATTGAGTAGTTATTGTGTTGTAAAGTGCATTTAAATAAACATGATTCAGGGTTATAGAATATTGAGCTTTAATTACTTTCGTTGAAGGTTCATTGGAATTGTACCGAATTACAATAAAGGAAAAATCTTGCATTGTTATAGTATTACAGCTAGACTTCACATAAAGAGAAACCTGAGTAGCTGTTAAAGAGTTCCATCCAAAACCTACTGATACTGATGTATTTGTAAAATGTCCATTAAATCCTATCAAATAGCCAGTATTAGAAAAAGATGAATCAGCATTAAAGTATTTTAATGGTACAATTGCATTATAAATTGCAGTAACCGAGTTGATGACTAAAGTAACGTAAGACACTGAAAATTTGGTGTTATAATTGGAGCTGATCACCAAAAAGCGGAAACTAAGCAGATGGTAGTTGCTTGTATTTGCAGAATATACATTTACATTGAAGCAAGAAGGTTGAGGATTCGAGTAGTTGATATAAAAGCTGACATGAGAATTGATTATTATGTAGTCCAGATAATGATATGAAAGAGCCAACTGATAGAGATTGTCAGCCTGTGATCTAGAAAATGTTGCGGTTGCGGTCATGGGTGAGGGGAGGGGTGTTGGGTTATTATAGGAAGTGCTGGTATCAAAGACTAAAGATTCTGAGTTAGATAGGTCTTACCTGCGAAGATATACTGATCTGAAGGGTAGTATCCAGGCGCTGGCGGTGCCGAGAGGCAATAGGAGAGATGCACTCCGACAAATATGTAAATAATCATTGGAATCATATTTAGAAAGATTATTGACCATTATTCCACCACTTATAAAATGGGGGAAGTGATCTAAAAATTATATCTAATGTTTCACTCGAGTCTTTTATCAAATTTAAGATTCTTTTAAAATGTAAATGACTATTGGTGGTAAAAAATAAGGGAATCTATAGTGCACATCAAACATTTATTAAGTTAGGAGTCTAGTTAGGTATACATCGCGCACATTATTTGATTTGATTAAAATTAATAGTAAATTATAACAAATTTGATTTGGAATATAGTTTATAGTTTATGGATGAATACCTATAAAATAAAACCATCAATGAATTAAATATGTCAATGGTTGGTTTACATTCAATTAAAGACTTTAGCTGATCAAGTTTACTTCTTCGATAAGCTGTTATGAGCATTATTTACTGATAGATCAATATTAAGGCTGATCATATATTATTAATGACCTTTGAACAGTTTAACGAAAATTACTAAATGAAAGAGATACTTGGACGTACACACTCTCTCACTCAGACGGCTCGCAGTCCACCGTCCGCAAAGTCATTCGCAGAGATACACGCCAAATCTTTGCAGCCAAAATATATCAGGCATCAGGGTTAGTAAAAGCAAAGCATGAAATTGATATGCTTGTCAAACTTGACCACCCGAGCATAGTCAACATTTATGAGGTTTACTAAGAGGAGAGTTGCATAATTCTTGTACTCGAGTACATGGCTGGAGGTGAATTGTATGAACAAATCAGTCAAAGAAAACGACTTACAGAGGGCCAAGTCAGGTAGAACGACCCTCATGCAGGTACATAGTGCAAAACGAAGGAATTTAATGCGCGTTCTCATCGATGCAATACGCTACTGCCACGAACTAGAAATCATCCACAGAGATATTAAAGTAACCAGTTTGATAAATAGCCTGAAAATTTACTGCTGACTACCAATGGCCCCGATTCTTTGCTGAAATTATCAGACTTTGGAATCAGTAAAATTCTCAGTGATGGTGAGTTGAATACTATATGTGGCACTCCGATTTACATGGCGCCTGAAATTTGGAGGTTCGAGCCCTATGACAGCAAAGTAGACATTTGGAGCATGGGTGTTGTAACTTACTATTTGTAAGAGGCTTATGACTTAGGTTATCGGGATAGTATCCTTTTCAGGGAGAAAACACACAACAATTACTACATCGAGTTCTCAATGAAGAGGCCTCTTTTAAACAGAAAATTTGGGAATCTGTAAGTAGCCGAGGTACTCATTGGTCGATAAAGCAATTGTTTTGCTTAGATAAATGTTGAATAAGGATAAATACAGGAGGCCTTCAGCGTTGGATGTTCAAAATCATATTTGGTTTGTTGACGTCTAGCCGATCAGTAAATGCATCTAAGATGACCCAAATCTATTGGAAGCCATCGTCAGTATTGGCAGGAATCAGATAAAAACAAAGCGAATAAAAAAATAAAAGTAACTCAAGTAATTATTCAACCCCAAAAACTTGTCAAGAGCCAGAGTCAAGTTTTTATTGATGCGAGAAGAGGAGGAAATCACTAAAGAGGAGACTTATCATCGAGGATAAATGAGTTAATGATCGTCTCTTTGTGTAAATTTAACTGAAAATTAATTGTAATTGATTTACAATACACCGCAGAATTTTTAAGTCATCAGTATTATTATTATATGTTGCGGAAATACTACTGAAGCGATAAGTACAAATATAGCCAAGGAATATATCAATGCAGCCAACAATAGAACGGATGAACTCCTTGATCAATCAATTGTTTTAAATCCCGCTATGTAATGTTTGCACTACGTATCCTTCAGGAAAAATTATTAATAAAGCGTTTTTCTTTTAAATTTGATTACTCATAATAGAATCAAGCTTGAGGTATGTCCTATCAAAAAAAATCTTTAATACTTCAGGAACTGGAACAGGCTATCAGGAAGAAGGCACAATAAAAATCACGGCACAAAGACCAAGCCAAGTACTTTATTCTCTATTTAGTCGAGCTCTTCAAAGCTCAGTCGAAAAGAAAAAAAATACAGTGAAAGGAACCACCAACAAAGACAATCGAATCGCTCCAATTTACAAGCCATCAGAAACAGCCACAAAACCAAACCGTGCAGCGTATGAACCACTGTCTCTGTTTAACAACTAACAACTGAATACGATCGAAGGAGGAGAATTTAAATTTAAGAAATATAACAATCGCAGATTGGACAAGCTCGTATCTCTGGTTCAATATATGGTCAGTTCTTCGGAAAAGGCTGTGAAGTATATTAGCTCAACAAATTTCTAAGCGGAATTTGCCTTGAAACTTTACCGATCTGACAAGGACAATCTGATGAATGAACTAAAAACTCTAAACTTGGAGGATATAGTTGAACAAAGGAGTTATGACAAATAGCCAGGAAAGACGGATGTTAACTCCCTCTTATAATAAAATACTAAACTTAAAAAAGAAATTATGATCTTGGAAAAGTAGGCTGAAAGGTTTCATCAGAAGGAGCATTCATCTGAGTTTGAATTTGTTTCGCCCAAAAATTGGTCAAGAGAAAGCAGTAAACTCCAAGAGATGTTTAGGAAATTAGTACCCTTTGAAACATTTAAGTCAGTAATTGAACTCCTCGAAAAATAAACCAAATTTGAGTAGATGCTAACCAAATCTCAATAAAACACTAAAAAGCTAACCGAGATTGAGATGAACATTAGTTCGTTGTAGCATGAAAGACTGAATGTGATTGAATCATTCCTCAGAACAAAAGATTCAAAGATAGAGGGTCGGTCCGATCGGACTGTTAGATTAAACTAAATCCAGGGATAAAAATAGAACCTGCAGCGATAAATATCAAATCTGAAATAAAAGCTTAATGAGATTAAATAATCATCGAAATCGATTGGTGAAGTGGAGCTCTTGAAAAAAAGTAGCGAACTGATGAACGAACGTCTTGCTTCACTCGCCAATGATCTTTCTAAAAATGTCAGTGTATCTCAAAAAAGAAGCAATGAGCAGCTAATTGACCTCATCCGAAGCATTTCCCTGAATTATATGCAAATGCAGTAGGATTTATCGGCAAAAATACTGCAGTTAAATAAATAAAGCGATGGTTTGAAGCGATAAAATCTTTAGTATAGAAAATACAAAAAGGAAAACGAAGAATAATTTAATGAGAGCGAATAAAAGATGGAAAAAATGATTAGCGAAATTCAGCAATTCAAAGGAGTTATAGAATAGCTTTAAAACGACAGAGAAAACGCAATAGAACAAATTAATTAGCTATAATCAGCTCTTAGGGATAGATAGCAAAAACTTTAAAATCTCAATTAGGATCTCAATCATCTCGAAGACTATAGACAAGAGACCCAAGAACTGCAATCAATTAATATCGAACTCAAAAAATAACTACAAGTGTGGACAAAGAAATGCGAGGAAAAAGATAGGGCTCATCGAGAAAAACTCGCGAAGGCGTAGAATGGTAAGAATGCTTTGGAAGATAGAATTTTGGAGATGGCTGAGGAGTTAGAAAGTCAAAGAAGCTAAATAGCCTTACTTAATTAACAAAATGAGGTGGCGGGAAAATCAGAAATCACAGCCGTGTCTGATATCAAACTATAATTTAAGAACAAGGAAAAATAACATAGCAAGAAGCTATAGTAGCTGCAAAGGAAATTAGATGACCAGCTATCCAAATTTAATCAGTTAAAAGACACGTATGAGGAGACTGTAAACGAGATAATTAAGGTATCTAAGCTAAGCAATTAAAAGAGTAATCGCATCGAGTAGCAGGAGACAGTGATTCAGTAGCAGAAAGAGAAGATAAAAGATCTGCAGTTGAAGTCAAGGGTATAAATTAAAATATAGCCTGAATAGGATTCGAGAATTGAAGATCTATAATAAGAGAATGCGAGTTTGAGAAGTGAAATTAATAAAATGAAGGGGGAAAATGCGAGTTTGATCTAAAGACTACGAAGCACTCAAAATTAGATAATCAGTAACAATTACGCTGTGGAGGAGTTGAATAGCATTAAAAAATAAAATAGCAAGCTGCACAGTAAGATCAAAGAGCTGGATGAAGCATCAGTAAAAACAAACTCGAAGATTAATGAAGGCAGTCAAAAAAATAATAGTTTGCAAATCTAACTTTAGGAAAAGCAGAAGCAACTCGATGAACTATCAGAAAAATACTAAAAGGATAAAGCCATTGTTCGCTCTAATGAGCAGACTATTAATTAATTGACTAAAGGACTGACAAACTCATCTTCTGACTGCCAGCTTTTTAAATAAGAGAAATTACGTATTTAGAAGGAGCTGGAGGAGCAAATGAAAAGGTATAATGTTGAAGTATAGTCATTTAATCGAAGATTATAAGCAGGATAGTTAGATAGTACTAAAATGGATCAAAAGTATGAAGAGACTAGACGATCCCTTGATTCTTAAAGAAATAGGGCTGCTTCTCTGATATAAAAAATTGATAGTCAATCCAAATAGATACTGAAATTACGTGAGGACATTGCATCTCTTACTGCTTAGATAGAAGAGTATGTCTCTAATCATTAGCATTCGGAATAAATGCTAGCTAGTTTAATTGAGGAAAAAGAGCAGTTGTCCAGCGAGTTGAATGCCACAAAACAGCAAATTGCGGACCAGATCGACATGAATCAGCATAAAATGCAGCAGTACGTCAATCTGCTAAAACAAATTTTAAAGGGGTTCGAAATTGAATCTTAAGATTTAGCAGATAAAAACACATTTGAATAGCTGTTGGAGTTTGGATCCAAGCAAGTGGTTCAAATGAGGAAGAGATTGAGAGATGAGGAGAGCAACAAAAGGAGAAATAGTCGAAAATAAAAAGACTATCAAGACTACGAATTTTAATAATCGGAAAAAACGGGCATCAAAACAAAACTTTAAGAGTGCAAAGTTCAACTGTTTTCTCTTGAAAAAAATGCTTCGCCTATATCAATAGGGAAACAATCTGAGTTGGCAAAGATTGAAGCAAAACCTCCTCTCCTTTCGAACCAGTAGCACGATCTCAACGAATTTAACGAGTTTAACAATTAAGACCCGATGAATAACTCCATAACTTCCCAATAAAATCAAAATGCAAACGAATTCAATTTATAGGAATTTGCCGATCACGAATAAAAAATGAATTCTTCGATGTTGTCAGACCAGGAGGTGAATTAGCCCAAAAAATCAATTCCTAATGAGAAAGGTCATATCTCAAAAGCTTTTTAAAGCTTTAAATTTGCCATAACGAAAGATGAGCCAAAGGTACCTGAAAAGGAAAGAAGTCCCATCGATAAGAAGATCCAGAATTTGGTCTAATTTAAAGCAAATAAAATTACAAACTCTGCCCAATCTCCAAAGCTGCTGGGCAATACTAGTGGTTTTTCATAAAAATAGAGGAACAAATCATAACTCAGTGAGTCAAACTCAAATAAGCTGGGCGACTTTAAACTAAAAAACCTCGACTAATTCTAATAGGTAAAATCAGATGATATGAATGAATCGCTAGTGTCTTAGGAAATGAACGAAAAGGAAGATGTCAACGAGTAAGATTTATCATAATAACTCGGATCGTCCCTGTAAAAAACAATTAAAGAATAATAGGACTAAGTTGAAGATCATAAACATGGACAACTTAAACACATTAAGGCTAATCCGGGTAATTTTATTTTGAACTCACTAGGCGGTAACTTCTTTGGTTATGATCAAGAGGATGATCTGGACGATTCGCTACATTCCGATCAGGAGAGAGGACTGTCAGAATTTGACTAAGTTAATAATGATAGAATGGGAGACTCCATACTTTCTAAAAAAGAAGGTGAACACGGTCTATCCTAATTTGGGTAAGTATAAGATTGTTAAATGACCGATTCTATACTTTCGCAGAAGCCTAAAAAAGTATAGCCAAAATTATCAGGCAGAAAGTTCGACTAATTTTAGCAATACAAATACGGCGTAGGCGACTCCCTCGCATCTTAAAAAACAGGTCAAACAAAAGGCAAGGCTGCTCCTTACTCCCAGGCAAGCAAGGCAGGCAGGTCAAAATATTTCTGATCTGATATTATCATATACCTTTAGGAATTTAGAACAATTATTGATTTCTATTAATTTTCTACGATAACCAACAGATGAAGAAAAGCTATGTCCCCTCGCCTTATACGCTGCACTCATTTTATTATTCAGTTCAGTACTCGATAACTACGGATGCAAACCCTTCGGAAGTCGGCTTGCCAAGACAAAAACCAGCGAGCATTTGAATAGTGAATCAAAGATAATAGTCAGAAACAATAGTCATGCTTTTGATAAGTAAAACTTGCTGGAGCAACTCCGTCTGTAAAAAAAGAAAATAAATATGATGAGCACTTTAAATTTGAAGTTGCATCAAACTCTCGATAAAACGCGGGTCAAGATGAGTGTGTAAAAACCATAACCTCGAAGAGAGGTGAAAACAGGTTATATAGCAAGTTCTCTCAAGCGATAAGTAGAATTACTGGTTGAGCAGTTGGAGAAGCAAGAGGCACAGATTAAAAGTATTAAAACATCAAAGAAATATAATCGATTCGAGGAGGTACTTTTAGATTAATGCAGTTGAAGAAGTTAAAAGAAGTGTATTAGGAAGAAACACAGGCAGTCAAGAGTAAAATAAGAGGGTTTAATCATGCGATGCGGGAGAGAAGAAGACTATTCACTTCCCACAAAAATAGAGAGAGAGGAATGAGAAACATGAACAAGGCCGTTCAACATCAAATAACACTATAAAATGAATCTCTTTTAGATTAGATTTAAAATTTAAAAGCCAAGATCTAAATGGATCAACTGAAGAAAGCCAGCTTGAAGCGTGATAAGGAACGAATCCTAAAAGATATCTTTTAGCTCCAGAAAAAAACAGGCAAGTTGTATGTAATCAAGGAGTAGTCTGTGAAAGAAGCTCCTGATGAGCTTCAGAAGGAGGAGGAGATCAGTAAACTGGAATAAAAATATGTGAGTCAGAAATAAACTCGATTGCTTGAAGAGAACCAGGATTATAGCGAATAATACGAGTAGGATGAAGATGAATTTGATCAAGATGGCAATTAATAATAAGAAGAAGAATAAGAAGAATAATCCAACCTTAGATCCTCCCTCTCACAGAAAAATAAAAGGCTAAATATTTCGTATTGATTGCTTTTAATAATTGAATCATCCACTATATAATCGTTGGCTATTATCTAAACAGCAAATGCTTCAGCAGATTTACCACCACGCAGACAGAATTTTGGAGACAACAAAGGGGCACGTGCTGTGGCTGGGCGATGTGCAGGCTGCTGAGAATGTTGCCTGGATCAAATAAAACAATATCAAAACCGGTATGTTGACCATTAATTAGTATTGACCGCTGCAGCAGGATTCGCATTCATATACGATCCAGCTATCAAGCACTTTAGACACGAACTGGAAGATAAGAAAACATAAAATATCAGCTCGCACTTCGAGATGGCTGCCTTTCAGATTTAGAAAAGTTACACTTTTGTCACTTAGGCTTGCGAAATGGAAGCATACTAGTCCACTGCGGTGCAGGAGTATCCAGAGTAATTACCGTAATTACGTTAGTCTTCCACTTTGGTTATCGCTTATCTCATAAAGTATAGAGGAATGTCTTTTCAAGCAGCTGTTAAGTTTTGCAAAGCAAAAAGACCGCAAGTATGTCCTAATCTGGGTTTTTAACTGCAGCTTAAAGCTTACCAGAAAATGCAGGGAAGTCTCAATCTCCATCCTTCGATAATTCCACTCTAGAAGCAAAGGCAAAAGAGTGAATTACCTCCACTTGAAAAGTAATCAAGTTTAAATACAACATTTCACCGAAAGAGCTCCAAGATATCAGATAAAAAAGCAACCAGTAGTGCCTATAAACGAGAAAGCAGCTATGCTCTGGAGAAGACTCTAAAAGAGGAAGATAAGTAAAGATCAAAGATAGTTTATCTTCAAAAAATGGCATAATTTCGATTCGGAATCACCAACATGGAAAAATGGAGGATACATATTGCCCCCAACAAACAAAAACATTGAAAGAAATCAATTGTCATTGACTCATTAGATCTCTACTTTTCCAGAGGAGATCATTCGTTTTAATGCTATAATTTAATTTGTTTCGCAGGCATCATATTTAGTACGAATTTTATATTAATTGGATCTTGATCATTATGAGACTACTTACTCGAACCAATCGCTACCTCATGAACATTAAGGCCACATGGTACAATGCAGAGCTTCACAAACCAAGCTTTGCAGAAATTCAGAAGGTCACCCTAATCCCGGGTATTGGCATTGGCCCAGAAATAACACGTAGTTATCCGTGAAATCAGATTCGGTTTTGGAGGTATTTTAAGCCGCAAATGTACCAGTGGAGTTTGATATCATTAAGGACTTTACCTTTGAGGATCCTTTTAAGCGTGCTTTACTAAAAAAGAATCAATGCATTCTGCTAGGAGTCATGGTTCCAGAGGAAGGATTGATGCCTGAATATAATGACAACCATAAATTTTACAAACATATGGATCTCTTCGCTAATGTTACCCTATGCTACTCTTTCCCCTCAGTTCGCAGCCGTCATGATAAAGTTGATATCGCAGTTGTCCGCGAAAATACAGAAGGTGAATTCTCAGGCATCGAGCATGAAGTCTACCCCGGTGTCATGGAATCGCTAAAAGTAACAACAAGGGCAAACTCCTAACGTCTTCTTAAGTATGCATTCGAGTTCGCTCATTTGTCAGGGCGTAAAAAAGTGACGATAGTCCATAAAGCAAACATAATGAAGTTAGTAGATGGGCTGTTCTTGTAAGTGGCAAGAGAGACGGCTCAACGTTTTCCCTTCATCAAGTATGAAGAAATGATTGTTGACAACTGCTCAATGCAATTGGTCAAAAATCCTTCTCAGTTCGACGTACTGGTCGCACCAAATCTTTATGGAACCATTATTGCTAACATCAGTGCAGGCATTACTGGAGGAGTGGGAATGACCCCTGGAGCCAGCATTGGACAAGATTACGCTCTGTTTTCGCAAGGAATGTCGCACACTGGACTTGGCCTGACAGGAAAAAATCAAGCAAATCCCACAGCAATATTAGTGAGTTCAGTAATGATGCTCCGCTATCTTGGTTTGCCCCGTTTTGCAGACCAGATTTCCTCAGCCATCAATAGTGTCCTCTAAGGACGTAAAATTCGAACCCGTGATATTGGTGGGACAAGCACAACCTCCGAATTTACTAAAGCAGTAATTCACCAACTAACGTGATTTCTAGTATAATGAATTTCTCAAAGAGTACACTTTGTGCGTGCATTCTGAATATGAATAATTAGTTGCATGTTCTCGATTGCTGTTTATATTGTTATTTTAAGGATTAGAGTTGGATGAAGCAACCTCATAATTTTAAGTAAGCTCAAACAACGCTGGAGTTTTTGTTGGGCCCAATTAAGATAAAGGATGGGCTGTTTATGGGTGATCAACTCGCCGCCAAAGTAACTCTAAAAGCATACAGGACATTGAATTTATCATTAGCAATAAAGTTACACATATCATTAACACTGTCTCCAAAGCGGTCCCCAATCTCTATGAACGCTTCGGCATTCAGTATCTCTCTGTCCATTGGACATAAAAAGAAGAAAATGTATGTGAGTTCTTATTTAGATTTTCGACAAAAAGAATACTGCTCTTTCCGCAATCTTTTCTTTTGTGGAGTAGGCGATGTAGGCAGGCGAGAGCTGTTTGATTCATTCCCTACATGGTAAATCACGCTCATGTGCTGTTTTATCTGCCTATCTGATGAAGAAGTATAACTGGTCGTTGAGCAAATGTCTGTAGTTCGTCAATGCTAAGAAATAAGGGCTAGAGATTCGCAATAACTACCTATCTCAAATGCAATAATTGTAAAAGAGACTGTTGGTGGAGGCAAAGCTTTCGAGTAGTTGGAATGAGGTCAAGAACGAAGATGATTTAATCTTAGCTAACACTTTCTATAACTCTAAAAGAGCGGAATCTGCAACGACGTCAGCTTCAGGTAAAAAGCCTTCCAAGAAGAAGGTGAGTTGGAATGAGAAGTTAGTTCAGAAACCGCCTGTCACTACTACTAATAATTTAGCCACCACCCTGAGTAAGTTCAAGGATCAGGAACCAAAGCAATCCGTAAAACTGCATTCCATCCTGAAAGGCGATCAAGAATAATAAAAAAATGAATATAAGCAAGTTGAGGAAGCTCAGGAGATGCAACTACCGGAGGACCGTTTCATCAGCACGATAAACGGAAATATCGTACATGTGACAGTGAACAATTTTATCAATACAGATAAAAAAGTCAACGATAATACGACCCCAACCAAAATGTACAATACTCGCCCTTTCTCCTCAGATGCCAAGGAGCGAGAGAAAAAGCAGGCTCCTGTTGTAAATACCAGGTTGTTCGCTAATGATGGCTTCTCCAGCACCCTTAAAAATCCCTATGAGATGAAAATGGCGAGCAAAATTGGCGGAGGTAGAGGAATTAAAAAAAAAGAAGAAATCAGAAATCCAATGATAGTATTAGACCGCCCAATTTCTGCTAATCAGATAAGTGAAAAGAAGCGAGGCAGACCTCCAGCAATGGCAATGTTGGCAGATAAACTGGGTGGAGAAATGATGGTGACTGGATCAATGGCCAAGAAACGTTATCCTTCCTCCAACCCGAAGGACGACTCTTTCAAGTGGAAATGAAGTGATTTTTTCCAGATTGATCACGCTCAAAAACATCACCTGTATTTAGAACTGTTTTAAGTAAGGGAGAGTATATTTCATACTATAATAATTATTATGTGCGAAAATTTCCTAAATTTGATTAGCACGTGCAGCAGTTAGTCAAAACAAAGACTTAATAGCTTCTTACTCACGCTCTTCACTCCCGTCAATCGCGAACAAGAGGATAGGCCCGCTAAATTATAAGCTATCTTTATGCGCATCACTCAACACTTGAGTCTTAATAAAGTTAGGGAAATCAGTAAATCGGAGCGGAATAGAAAAGATCTAACCAATTACCAATTCAATTATGGGTAAATTGTACTCCTAACTCCACTTAGACCTTCCGAACCATCCATCAAATTATGTCAAAAATCCAAAAATATCGGCGTCTAGGATCATAAGAGGTATTTTATGATCTGGGATCAGGCAGTGGAAAAGTGCTATTCGCTGCCAGTCTCTGCCATCCTTTTCTCAAATATACATTTTTTATTATTTAGGCAAAGGTATTGAACTTCTATAGTCACTGTATAATACATCGATTGAACTGAAGGCTAAGATTGAAAAAGAAAAAGATTCTATCGAGGAGCAAGTCAACGATATCGCAGAGGAAAACTACAGTTTGCCAACCTTTTAAATATTTAACTAGGATTTTGAAAGGGTAAGAATTAACCAACTCAGATGGACTGGAGCGATGGCACCGTTATCTTCGTGAGCAGTACCTGCTATACCCGGGATGTCATGCATAAGATCTCACTTCTTTGCGATAAACTCGCTCCCCATACAGCTCTCATCACGCTGACCCGCCCCATTGATAGCAATATCTCAGCCTGGCGAGTAAAGGAAAAGTTTGAGGGGGAAACTAGTTGGGGTGCATGCACCGTTTTTATTCACTTGCGTGACCCTTGATTGCCTTCCTCCCATGATAGTAATACTTTCGTTAAATAAATGTCCACTTTTTATAATTGGCGTGGTCGATAGACAAAAATATGATCATACCAAATCATCTTTGGTCGGTTTTAAGATTAATACTGTTCATGTTGGCAAATGTCGTAGCAACGAATACTACTATTAGGTTGAGGAAAGTCAAGACAAGAAAAGTGTAGAACGCGCACAGGTTATCACGCCCCACACATTTTCCGACCCAGGGGCAGTGGTGATCACATCCTAAGATACACACATCACAATCTTAGCAATGTTAAGTTCGAGGTTCACGCACCAATTCGCAAATATTGCAGAATCTAGTGGACTCTCGCTCGCTTTGAGTGGCCTCATGATTGGCTAACTGTACTCCTGGCTTAGAGAAGCCAACTTTGAGATATGCTAGCAAGAAAGAAGAGCTTGAGATAATTACTACTATATTCCAAAAGAGAGAGAACTTATCAATAAAGGTATACATCATCCAGCACAGTAGGAAGGCACAAAAGGTGAATGAGACCAAAAAGATGAGATCTACTTTGTGAAAATGATACAATTAGGTCCAAGCATGAAGCGAGGGCGACCCTGTGCATCGGGCATTAACGGAATGAGTCGGCCGTACTTATTCGATCGGGTGATTATCATCGCTTAAGTTGTCTCCTCTTCTTCAAGGGATTTTAATTCTAGGGAAGGATTCATTGAATATAAATATAACAATCAATAGCATAATCAAAAATGAGAGGCAAGAGGAAAGGATACAATACATTGAGATAGTTTGTCAATCCCCTCATTCTGTATTGCTGAACATTTCACTGTGAAAATCTCGTGTTTTAAAGTGCCGAGCTCCTCTATTATTTGGCAAAACGAAGCCCCAAGAGTATTTGCTTTTAGTAAATCAATTTTATTGAAAACGAGGATCACTTTGCAAGTTTAAGGAGTTATGGGGTCCATTTCCTATAGCACACTTAAAATGGATCTGGCGTGCGATTAACCCTCAGTTTACAGACGAAAGGCATCCACGACAATCAACAGTACATGTGCAGTGGGATAGTAATACTTCCAGGATTTTGTTGCAATAGAAGATACTTCGAAAGTCACCATCTTTAATTTGTTTGCCAAAACGAACGACCCAATCTCTAATTCCATTTTATTAAGAGAATGCTGGGTTTGCTCGGCCTGCTCTCTGTCAATTCCAAGTCGAGTAATAAGTTATGATTTTCCCGCCTTAGGAAAACCAACAACAATCATATTGAGGACAGGGAGAGATTTGCTTGTATCCTTAACAGTACATCCGAGTCCGAGTCCCATATAATTATAAACTATTCTTTGTAGATTCATCAATAAAGATTATAATTGGCTGTGCATCACTCAATAATCCTCTCTTTAAGCTTATAGCCTCTGATTTTAAGGTAAGGTTCTTCGTGGCCCTGCAACTCCAAGATGGTATGATAGTCCTTTGCTAAATGTTTCACTTTTGCCTCCCCTTTTTCGTGGATTTCGTAGTGTCCGTCAAGTTCGATATCCTCCAGTACGCAGTCGCTCTCAATCACTAGTGAGGATCGCTCTGATATCTTTACCTTCTTTACTTTTTCTCGAAGTTACTATATTAGCAACTACTTACAGTAAGACATGTAGCGAAGGCGGGTGAGAAAGAAATCATGGGGAATAGAGGCAAATGAGCTCCTCCAGCATACTATAGCTTACTCTCCTTAATATCAGCACCACACATTCTGAGAAGTCTGCGGTTATGGAAGTAAATATCTGACTCGCAGCTACCCGCTCCTTCCCCACTGAGTCCCTGCTTTATCTTGTCGTTGGCAGAGAGAAGATCATTCTTGAGAGTAGTGAAGCAATATCCACGAGGAACATCAGAAAAACCTACATTGTTGCAATTATGCAACAATTTAGGATAATCTTGCATCAGGCACTCGAGGCGAGTCGAAGATTTGAACTTTGTTTTGGTTGAGTCTGCATATTTTGGATTGATAAACTCATTAATCAGTCCATGAGATCGCTACAATACCTATACATAGGTGTCAATCTTAATAGCAAAGCAATTGGTGTTACCAGGTAGGGTACTATATCCATTATTGTCCACTGGCTAGCCTCCGCTTTACTTGAACAAACCTTCTAGTTGGTTATATTCTACGTTCACTGTTAGCAGTGCATTTGTTTACTTGTTTATTAAAGTTGCAATCGCACCGACTGCCTCTCCTGGTCTCCTTGGTACTGCCAAACTATTAAAATCGAAATTTTTTTCTGCCGATATGCCCAACAGAAGAGGAAAACTACGCAAAGCGAAGGGGTTTGTATCTTGGAAAACAAGAATCCATTTTTTGCCTCTGGCATGCCATTTTTAAGCAATTCCGCTCATATGTAAAAGTGTATGCACGTCTCCATGTCCATGAGGTTTTGTTTCTATTTCAAGTTTATCCTTTAGTAAGCCAAAATGCGCCTCATTGTTAATCATCGCAGGTACTTTCTCTTGATTGAGGATAGTAATTTTCTCCTTATGCATCCCAAAGTAGTTGTTAGCTTAAAGAAGTTCCACAGTCTTGGCGTGAGTGTCCTCAGATGTCATTATGACCATTGGAATGGGCTTACCTTTGCAGAACTTGGTCTAAAAGGCATGCAAATACTCGCAGTAATACTGCAAAAAGCATTTTTCTGTTAGTAGTTCCTTGGGAATCGATACCTACTATTATCATTATTGTACTTTTATTCCTGGATAGCCAAGTCGCTCTCCCAAACCTCCTGCCACCAAAACAAAGCAGCATTTTTAAAGTTCTCCAAACCCAATTTTTTCGTATTTCTACCAGGTATCGAGATCATCATAGCTAACTGTTACTCCCTGGGGCTTGCCAATAATATAGTTGGCATAAGGATTCACTCCAAGCGCTGACTCTTTGAGCAATCTAATAGCATTACTATGGTATGCCCTGAGCCCTCCTGGATATGCAGTGTCGATTTTCTTAATTTGAGCATCGAGAGCCTATTGCTGTTGGCTAGTAGCTTTTAGATAGGCCTAAACAATGTGGTCTTGGTGTATTTCTTTGAGAAGTTCCAGATACATCAACAATTTCAACAATAGTATTAAGACAATATGATTTTGAACTGTAATTATTCTACTTCGTTAATTACCCAACAAAATGCTCAAAAGTGCCTAAAAGTACTGAAGTTCGAGAAAGATGAACATGAAATAAGGCTGATTGATGCAAATGTTTTTGAATCATCGAAATTACAACAATTAATATTAGATGAGTATCTATTTAACTCTTTTATTACTGAAAATAGCGAAATAATAAATAGTGAAGATATCATTGATTAACTTGATGGATATCTTGAATTTTGCTTAAATCTTGTTTCTTTCCACATACTGTAGAAATTTATACTTCGCCTATTGCTTTGCCGCAGTGGAATACTAGGGCTTTATATCTCTCCAGTAATTCTGCACAAGGAAACGAAAAATAACCGACTGACAACTGAGTAAGTCCTTTCATATTTTGTAACTCAATGCTCAAGGGTTCTTCCTTTTGTATCATACTCTTTGATACAGCAAAATATAAGTGCCGATTTATCAGTTCGCCTGAAGGAAAACTTTCTGAAGTCTGCTTAAGAATTTTTCCATCACGTCCACAGTGAGTAAACACAAGAGAAAGCTAATCCAACATGGGTTTCTGTCTATAGAATCCGAGATCTATTTAAGTGGATGACTACATTGAATCTATATTTTAATGAAGCGGCCGTGAGTGACATTTCCTATGGTCTTGCCCTAGCTGAATTGCTACATATTTTATTTGTATTCTTGCAATTCTTAGTAAGAAGAGGATTACTTTTGACGCGAAAATCGGAAGTCATAACTTTGCGAGTGCTGGTAGCAGTGAGACATTTAACAAGTTTTCTGTGCTTTATGTATTCCTCGTCAAGTCTTCTTTTCGAGATGACTGGCGGTGTTTCAATGATACGCTTCCCCAGATAATAATTGTCCCAAAGTATCTTTTGATCGCGAATGGTAATGTTTTATTTGGATCTAAGGAACTGTTGACTACTGTCTTCATTAGATTTGCGTTAAAGAGGTGAAGATGGCTCCTGTTGTGGGTGAGGCATGGGTCTGCTAGAGTTGCTGTCTGCCCGTCGTGTCTGTATCCTTTTAAGAACTTCCATATGTTTGAGATATCCCCGATTGCTAAGCCATACATCGTGCTTCTGCATGTTCGATAATAGAAAAATATTAATATTGCTAGCAACGGTATAAGCAAATCAAGACTCAAATGAATCTTGATAAATCAGAAGGTAAGTATGATTTTTTTATTTGATCTGTTTGAATGAAGGATGACTTGCAAATTATGAATAATAAATATTATAGAATCTTCCAGAGGTTGCGACTTAATGATATGAAGCACGACCAAATTAATTCTCAAATATAAATTCTGCTGTTATTTTTAATATTTCTGATCTGAAATTGATGAAATGATTGATAAACTACTTCAGAAATTAATTTTGGTAGATTTATTGATATTGAGTTGGAATAGGAAGATATGTCACTACTACAAACTGGTAGCATGATCTACCGCAACTTTGGAAACTCAGGACTCAGGATATCAGCCATTTCTGTTGGCAACATGATCAACTATAAGCCAGAAACCTATGAACAGGATAAGGAAATCATTGCTGTCAGCCTTAAGAATGGAATCAACCATTTTGACACAGCAGAGTTATACGGAGAAGGAGCGTCAGAAATACAGTTGGGCCGAATCCTTAAGGACCTCAAAGTGCCTCGCGAGTAGGTCGTCATAGCCACCAAAGTCTACTCTGCCCAAGACCCTGATATCAACTCTACTCAGTCAACAAATCGCAAGCATATCCGCTAAAGTGTTGAAAAATCCTTAAAGAGATTGCAGCTAGATTATGTGGATATTATTTATGCCCATATCTACGATGAAAAAACTCCCATGTAAGAGATATGCCGAGGATTTAATGAAGTTATTGAGAAAGGTCAAGCTTTCTATTGGGCAACCAGCAGCTGGAATGCATAGACTGTTTTTAAAGCTTTCGCTATCTGTGAAAAACTGAATCTCCATAAACCCATCGGAGCGCAAAACGAATACAATATGTTGATGCGAGAGGAAAATTAAATAGAGTATGAGTCTTTGTATAAAAAGTATAACTACGGATTGATTGCTTGGAGTCCCCTCTGTGGAGGTGTTTTGACTGGCAAATATTTGGAGGGATTGAAGGAAGAGGAACTCAGTCGCTTTACTGACAAGAATAGCGCTTTCCCTGTCTAGATGGTGAAACAACTGTTTTACACACCTAATGATAACGAAAAAACTGTGAAGAGCTTGATCTAATTAAAGAAGGTGGCTGATGAAATTGGATGTAAACTAATTCATCTTGCTTTGGCATGGGTCATCAAATATCCTCACCTTGACTCTGCTCTCATTGGCGCAAGAACTGTGCAGCAACTTGAGGACTCTTTAGGTGCTTTATCCATTTTAGACAAGTTTACGGTCGACCTGTAAAAGCGCATAAACAAAATTCTTAACAACACTCCCACTCCTCCCACTAACTTCAAGGAGTGGAAACCATTTGAGCCTATTCGTCCAGTGGCTAAATAGTGATTGTAAACTTAAAGTAAATAGACAAAATATTAATCTCTAATCTCTAAACCAATATTATTGATGTTATTTCGATAAGTAAACCTCATAAAATTAATTATTTGTTGGTATAATTTACCGAAGAATCATTGTTTATAATGTAATAAATGCGATTCAAAGGGCTATTGAATCATGAGGCAAAGCAGTTCTTCTTTATTTCGCCTATAATCTTTTTGTAATAGAGCGCATTTCCGTCAATCCTCTGGCAGCGCAGCAGCAACTGATTTTTGTTGGTCAATCCTAATTGTATTTCTATTTAGACGCGGTCTTCGAACTGATTATCTTCGATTTCGTAACTGTAAGTGTATTAGACAGTAATCTAAGTTATAAGAGAACTACCTTGTCATTTTGGCTATCTAGGATATTTGTCACCTTCAGAATATCGGTTTCGTCTCCAATCAACTACTCCTCCTCACTCTCCTCATTAAGCTTGATCTCCAGCTTCTATAAAAACTGTTTAAGGAGACTTATGGAAAGGGCGACATCAACTTTGGACACAATATCATCCTTGCAAACAGCATCGAATGTTGGGAGAACTCTCTTAACATGAAACTCCTTATTGTAAATAGAGAGAAAAGCAGTATCTACCTCTTCACTTCCTCTGTTCGCCTATGCCTGATTGGACACAGCAGTGATCTTTTGATTTCTTTCCTTCTATTGTTCTATTCTCCTCGCGAGTAACACTGAGTCCAACTTTTACTGTCTTTAGGCGAATTCAGCAATAATTTAAGCGTGAGTACAGACTGGTTCTTTTATCCAAGGATGGACTGCAATTTATTCAATTGGTAGTCTTTATGTCGGCTCAAAGGCTACTAACTGGACGAATAGGTTTTTGAAAGTCTCACTAAAGAAGTCGGCTGGTCGTTTACGAGAGTGGGCTTTCCAGAAAATGTCATATTTTTTCTCCTTTAAAATTTTGTAGTAGGGATCACTGGGTGTGGCCTTCTAGAAAGGAGGATTTCCTGCATACATAATGAAAAGGATCACTCCAGAGGCAAATACGTCGACACTCTTCCCCTCATACTTTTTATTGGGTATTTAAGGAGCCATATATCCTTCAGTACCGAGTTTGGTCTTGAGAATTCCAGTCCCATCCTTTCCTTTGAGTGCAGCTGAAAATCCAAAGTCAGCAATTTTTAGCAAAAATACTTTCGACAAAAGTATATTCTAGGGTTTGATATCTCGATGAGCATAACCCTTTTAGTGGAGATAGTGCAATCCATTCATCATCTGATGGAAATATGTCCGTGCCACTTTTTATGAAAATTTGCCAGTTTCAGCAACATAATCGAAGAGTTCCCCCCCGCCCACGTATTCTAAAATGATAGCATAGCAGTTCGAGGTGGTTTCGTCCTCGCTTTTAAAGATTGCATTTTCTCGCACGCTGACAAGTTTAACTAGATTTTCGTGATCGAGCAGCTGCATGATGCCGAGCTCATGCTTGAGAGTATCCAGAGTGGCTGTTTCCTTTTTATATTTCTTGATGGCCACAAGATTTCCGTATGGATCTTCTCCCAACTTCACTCTAAGTTAGGTCATCAATACTCTGCGTGATAGCCTGCGCCGAGGGCACGCACAATTTTGTACTAATCAAGGTAGGCGAATTTCTGTTCGGTTTCAATGTCCATTAATTATTATGATTTTTTCATATGATGGCCATTTAACTCTTAGACAATAAGAATTAATCATACACGCAGAAAAAATAATATTGGGGTCGAAACACACACCCTATCCAACAAATCAGAGATTTTCAGTTTTGCGCCTTTATCTTTTTTACAGAAAGCGATCTGACTTTTCATTGTAATCCAATGGTAATTTGAAACGTTAATTGTAAAATAAAGGGGAAGCAAGATGATAGTCGTATTTTCAACGATTTTGGAAAATGTTTATGACAAGCAAGTTGTTATTTTATTGGAATTTTGGGTTATTGTTTATTTTACTATCTTTATTATGTAACATTGGATCATACCATAAACGAAGAAATCCTTGCCCACCCGAGGAATCAAATCGTCGTCTGATATATGGATGAGGGAAAAATCCGAAAGAGATTCTTAACTCTGGGGTAATAAACTCGGCTTGTGGGTTATTTAAAATAAAGTCTATGATCTCACTCCTTATATCGCATCACATCCAGGAGGAGAGGGGTGGATATCAAATACCAAGGGGCAAGATATCACTGAACACTTCATCACACATCATTTTAATTAAAGTAAAGTTAGAAATGTCCTTGCAAAATTTTATGTCGGGTAGAGCTAAGTGAAGCGCGAACCGAGATTTTCATTTGATGACAAAGGACTCTTCAGAAACATAAAAAATAAGCTTCTCTAAAAATTTACAATTTAAGAACTACAAAACTCAACTCAATCTGTGGTAAATGGAATTTAATTCCTGATATTATGGATAATTTTCTTCCTCTTAAGTGCTTTTTATGAATCCTACTTAATGGCAGCTATTTCAGGGATTCTATTATTCCCTATGGTCGGCATTGGTCATAACTTTGTTCATATGAAGAATCACCCTTTCAAATACTTCTATCTGATGACTGGATTTACTCACGAGTAATGGGAAAGAATGCACTGTTTGAGCCACCATTCTTACGCTAACACACTTCTCGATTATTAAATTCAAGCCTTAGAACCTATCATTTATTATCTCAAGGTTCTTCCTCAGAACAAGCTCATCTGCGGAATTTTAAAATAAATAACATTTTTATTACTTGTACCATTTAACATTCTACTGAAATTGATTGTGATTCCAATCACTCAACGGAAGCAGCCAGAATGGTTTTATGTAATTCCCTTAGTTCAAATTCCTATACTTTATCTTCTTATTGGTGACATTAATATATCAATCAAAATATTCTTAGCAATACATGTAACTTTTGGTTTTGTATTCTCAAAGTTAGCATTCATTGGTCATCGAACTGGCAGAGAATGGACTGAAGGGAATACCTAAATTAGAGATTTTGCAGAGCATCAAATTTACTCCAGTACTGACGCCAAAACTAATTTTACTTCTGGATTTTTTTCATATCTTTTGTACGCAGGCTTTAACAATCACGCAATTCATCATTTGTTTCCAACAATAGATAATCATAGTCTTCCAAAAGCCAACACTATTCTCTAGGAAGAGGCTAAGAAAATAGGTATTAAAAAAAATTAAGTAAATAGCATCTTTCAGGGGCTTCTAGAGATTTAATAAAATTTCTACAAAAGGAAAGAGTGGAAAAAAGCATCCTAATGATTATTCTTAGATCTTTCATTCAGTTTATATATAAAATATTAGTCAAATAACTCATTTACCGAGCATTTAGAGTGCAAAATACTGATATAATTAATCTCACATAATCTAAACAAAGCTGAATTGACTGATAAATAATCCTCTAGACAAGTTTTAGCTTGGAGAAAGTTTTCTGAAATAATAACTGAAGCATCTATTATAAAAGAAAACTTAAAATAATTCAATGATTGACTTTGAAACTATTAAAATTTTTATATTGCAAGATGTTTAATAGATTATGTAATGACATCGGAAAAGTAGCAGAAAAATGTGCAACATCATTCACCTTAAACATTAATATAAATTTTCCATGATGATTAAGCATGATCTTTTTAATAATTTGTAGTTATCTTTGTGAGTAGATCGGCTGTATTGAGTTAACTCTTTATTTATTTCTTTATTTGTTATTTTATTTAATCCCTTCATTCGATTTAATTGGAATATAATAAAAAGTGATGCCAAATGATTATCTTGAAAGAGAACAGTGGCATACCACCGTTTCTTTCCCCTCATCTTATTTACGCACAATTATTCCTATGAAGGTTAACTTTATTTAAAATTAATGCAATATTATATTGCTCTTTTTAAATTAAAAGTTCATCAACAAAATAAACATCGTGTTTCCAATTTTGAAAAAATATCATGCAAATCATATTTTTCCCTCATTGGCAGGAATATCGAGGGTTGCTGCAGCAGCCAACCCTATATCTCTTATTGATCAATAATTCTATGAATTAAAATCACGAGACTGCGTTAGCAAGAATAAAGGAAAATGCAATCTTGTGAAATGATATTTTTGTGAGATTAAATTTTGAATCTGCTTATTTTCATGGTTTCATTCAATTAATTTGGTTGATATCGGATGACATAAAAATTGTTTCCTAATCTATTTTTATTTTAACTCAACTTGAAAAAGGTTTGTTTCATAAGTAAAATTATTGCAAATCATAAGCATAAGTATTAATTAAACAATTTACCCCATCAATCTTGAAACAATATATTTGTATTATATCATAACTGATACAAACGAACATTTTATAATCCTTTTTCTCCCCGCAGGACTTACTTCAGGTATCTGTGCACTTTTAAATGATCATCTCGTCTGCTTTTCTTGATTTTAAGACCTCCTAACATTTATAAGAGGCAACTTTAGCTCAAGTAGTGATGAATCAAAATTCTGCAAACTTTATTATAAAAAAGCTGCTATTGTATTGTAAAAGATGAGCAACGTGGGTCACAATGATTTACTAAGGCACTTAAGGCATTTTTAATGATGAAATCACTCCTGTTCTCCTTTAAATAAATCTGGTACGCATAGAACCTTTTAGTTGTATAATTTGATTTTTATTATTCCATCCTTGAAATAATATTTTAAACCATTTTTCCAGATTTATTAATTCTACGGATGTAGGAAAGAATAAGATTGATGTTGTTAGGCAAAACGTTACGATTCTACACTTTAATGATCTAAGTTTAATTTTTGTCATGAGAAGCCGATTTTTCCTGCTGTTACTAATTTAAGCCAATGGGTGCTATTCTTTCAATTTCAACCGAGGATTTCAAACTCTCTGAGGTTTTTTTTGAATGTAAGGGACTTTAATCCGAAATTGCTTGAAAGGAAGGCCTCTCCTGTGTGGTAGTAAAAGAATTCAAAAAACAAGGGAAATACTAAGTTCCAAAGTCATAGGGCTAATAGAGCATCATAAAGGGATGGTACGGATAGAAAATATTGCTGTTAAACTAAGTAGCAAACAAAATTACCATACTTCTTTTGATTTTTTCCGATGGGTGTAATATAAAATTATAATCTGAGTTTATCAAGCCTAAGATTTTAACAGGAGCCTCGCAGAGGATTAAATTAATATATTTACCTATTATACAGGTATAGGCTATCGCTATCAACTCTAAAAGCTCAATTATTTCTTTTAATTCCAATTAATCCATATATTTTTCTTTTGTGAAAAAAAACAGAGAAAAATCATGGTTATACTTTTTCAAGCAGACCTTTGATTTGGCTTATTTCTGAAAGAAATTTGTGCAAAAATCTAATTCTTCAAAAATTATTTAAAAAATTCATCTTTGATTTTAAAAAATAGTCAAGTAGCAGGGCCAAGGCAAGAAAAGACACACTTAATGTAATGTTTTTGTTTTAAAAATATTCGCAGATTTGATAAAATCAGCTTGTTTTACAATAATTATGATGCTATCATTATTCAGTTTCATCTGAATCATGCCAGGACACAAAAAGATTTTGGATATGATTAAAATATTTATGTTCATCACTCAAAATGCTTTGGTTTTACGAGGTTAATTGCTATTTAATTTTCTTTGGTGTGGTTCAATAATAATAAAATTGAAAAACAAAAGCTGTTTAAAAATAGGCTTAATTAAGAGTTAATTTTAATTGCATCATTTTTTAGTTGGTAATTTTGGTTTATAATATGCGCGTTTGCTATTTTTGGTTTGGTGATTTGAATATTTTATTAGAAATTCGTTTGTTAGCAATATAAAGTTGTTCCTCAAATCGAAATTTAAATAATAAAATTAGATATTTCATTTCTTAATCTCTTTGGTAAAAATAGCTTAAAATTCCTTTTATGAATACTAAATTTACCGAACTGCATAAAATAAAAATATTGAATATTTAGAATCAATTCATATTCCAAAGTATTTGAAATTATGTTTTTCTTCCAC
>Ga0302188_10000520_pt1 | contig 32541 bp, 32 predicted proteins | sample II_Bog_E2_1_FD_198783 | JGI IMG/M metagenome (GOLD analysis project Ga0302188, IMG submission 198783) | Peat permafrost microbial communities from Stordalen Mire near Abisko, Sweden - II_Bog_E2_1 | ecosystem: Environmental > Terrestrial > Soil > Wetlands > Peat | place: Sweden: Abisko...
CCCCAACCCCAACCCCAACCCCAACCCCAACCCCAACCCCAACCCCAACCCCAACCCCAACCCCAACCCCAACCCCAACCCCGATATCTTTTGTTAAAATATTAATGATGAATAATAGGCATTATAATTGCGAATAATATCATGATATAATTTTATTCTTTTTTGTTTACTTGCGGATGAATCGACGAGATTTTTTTAGACACCTCATGCGAGTCAATCTTTTTTATATTTTTAACTTTTACCTTTTTTACTTTATTCTCTCATATTATGGATTCATAAAATAGCCATCAGTAACTGCCAGAATAGTTAGAGCATACGCGCGCATAAATTACAGTATTGATAACTGCTATTTAGTCATAGTACAGTCCCCCTTCAGTTAAATTCTTGAATGGATGAGTAGAGTAAGATTATCATCCGAGTAAATACTCCTTACAAATAAAGAATTATTTACCAATATTTGTAGCTGGTCAATCCTCAACTACAAATCTTGCATTTTTCTGTAAAAGCAACCTATCCTATAGGCAACCAAAATGGTTTCATCCATGATCAAGGGAGAAGCAGTCTTGAATACATACTTCATAAAACTATTGAGGGTGGGCTTTGCTTACAGATAATCGATAAAATCTTGAACATCCGTTGGGGGAATTAAGGATTGAAGGTCTTATAGATAATCTTGCAAGCAAAAGGAGCAGTGAGAATAGAATCGATTTCCTTTTACTTATAATTATTTTTCTGGTTTTAATTGATCAAAATAATTTTTAATGGAATAGAAAAAGCAGTATTTATGCTCATTTAATAATTTGGCTTCCAGACTAGTGACGAAATCAGCTTAGTCACGTGGAATCCTCTCCATTTGATTGAAATAGAATTCCCCTGATGAGCGAGTTGGTTTTTGTATAAAACTATTGTTGACAGCGTCATTTTTAATAATAAGGCCGGGTTTTGAAGGTTCGATCCTATTGGAGGAAGGAATAAGAGAGTAATTATCAATATTGCTGGAATTCTAATCTATTTTTGCTAATTCCATGTGTTTTTCTGCAGAATTAAATATAATTATAATGTGAGCATCGACTGTTTTTGAGTCCGCATTCACATTTTTAATCAAATAATTACACATCATTGTCCTCCCTCAATTAGGTTTTTGGACCTTTGATTAAATCCGCAATTAATATTAATCTGATGTCCATAACTAAAATTTTACAACCAATCAATCTTAAAAATTAGATTCGCAAATATCAGCAATTGAGTCAAATGAAAGGATGATTCACAATTGTATTGGAAAATCAATTCAAATAACGATATTTTCAGGCATAACGCTTCGCAAACGAAATTAGATAGATATATAATCTTATTTGAGGTTCTGAAAGTAAACAATTATTATTTTATTTTTACAACAGCATAGCCATAAAGACGATGTAGTCAGCTCTTCTCAAGACCTTCTACAATTAACTTACCCTTTTACTCAATATGGGAAGAATATTTTAAATTTTTGAAAATTAAAACTGTTTTTTTAGTATTTTGATTAAACTGATTCAAAAATGAGAATTAAATATCAAAGCAATAATTTTTGCTAATTTTGACTCTGAATGATTGGCCAATAACCTTAAGGCAGTCTAAATTAACCTTTTGTGAAAAGGAGAGGCGACACGTAAAAATAATTAATTTTGTATTAATCTACAAAAAATGACAAATTCCATGTAATTGGTTGGATGCACTTCAAAAGAAACAATGTCTGCATACTATGATTTCATAACAACATAAGTGGGTTTACTATTGAACTTTATTATTTATATTTGTAAATTTTCAAAAAGAAAACCTATCATCTGTCTTCTTCAAAATATTTACAAGAAAATCAACAGTTTTTTCCAATAATAAAAGCACTAATTTAGAGTAAATCTTGAAGAGTAAGTTCCACATCATTTTGTTATGAATATTGACAGTCAAGGATGATTCTGTTTGCAGTTTCAGCACCAGGGAGCCTTGATGTAAAAAACAGATAGGTTTACCCTCATGTTCATCCCAACGATAAAGCCAAATGTTCTTTATTTATCCGGAATGATGATATGCTATTTTGGATATCACCAATAAAGTAAAAAAGAATGTTCATGTCCTTTCAAAAACCCAGCTTAGAATTTATTTAATACTCTTATCTTATTATTAAAATGGCAGTAAGTAGCATAATTAATTCTAAATGCTTGATTTCCACACTCTCCAAATTTGCGTTTTATCGCCTTCTAAATAAGCTCCGCATGAGTGTTTCTGACTTTGGAGGTGATAATATAAATCAAATAGCTGTTATTGTGGTGTTGTATGCATAAAAATATGTAAATTAAAGAGTCGTTTTCGCCCTGTCATAATAGCTGCGTATTCGCCACTCCGCAGCAGCTCGAAAAGATGGCGGAGACCAACGATCTCCTACCCTACTATCAAAAATTACGCTGCGACTTTCCTATCGACTATGATGAGCTTATCCTCACCGCCAAAAATCTTAAAACCCTCTCTGATGAAGACAAAAGAACCATTATTTCCTCCCTCAGGAAAGTAGATGACTCCTCCTTCTCAGGCTCAGACTCCTCCAGTGAGAACAAGAATTTGATGGATCAGATGATGGAAAAAATTTCGCAGATCGATTACCCGCTGGGAGGACAGGACCGTGCAGTACTTAAAAAGCGGTGGTGGACCCCAGAGTAAGATTAGAAGTTGAGACAACTTGTCGATGAATACGGAGCCCGCAATTGGAAAAGGATAGCGGGTTTTTTTGATGAGAGAACTGATGTGCAGTGTTTACATCGCTGGCAAAAAGTGTTGAATCCTAAACTCATCAAGGGACCATGGGTATCAATTATTTTAGCTAGACGGCAGAAGAAGACGAACTTGTTATGAGATTAGTGCTAGAGCATGGGCCAAAAAACTGGAGCTTTATTGCCAAGAACCTTCCCGGCAGGATTGGAAAGCAATGTCGTGAACGTTGGCATAACCATTTGAACCCAGACATCCGAAGAGAGCGTTGGACCGACTAGGAAGATCATGCTATTATATAAGCTCACAAAAAGTATCTGTTGATTCATGTAGAGTGGGTAATAAATGGGCACTTATCGCCAAGTGGTTGCCTGGCAGAACGGACAACGCCATTAAGAATCATTGGAATTCCACAATTAAAAGAAAATTGAGAATGAAGAGTAGTAATTAGTAGGATAATTTTGATGGGGCTGGAGTTACCTGCCGTCTAAGCTTCAGTCCTATTGAAAAGCAGAAGTCAGAAGATTGGAAAATCCCTTCTAACGGGTTTGACTACTCTCGCCGATTGTTTGATTCTGGCAAAAAGACAGTGTAGATGTCTAAAAACATAATTCTGGTGATGCCGTTTCTGTAAGAGAAAGATTTGACCCAATCGTCAGTATAAATTCTACAGTCGATGAGGGCGCTGCTTAGCCAATGATTTTCAATTTGTGAGAATGCCCTCGGCGGTTTCTTAATAATTCGAACAAAAGCATTTCGCTATTATAGACACGTTATTTACTGTTCGAATGTTATGGTGATTTAAATATTATTTAAATTTTGAGAAACGATGGACCCACCAAAGAAGGATGTTTCCACAGCCATTCTCGATCAGAAGAAGGCTCCCAACAAACTCCTAGTACCTATTCACTCATCCAGGTTGAAGAGGCCACAAACGATGAGAATTCATCGATCCAGCTGAGCCAGGCCAAGATGTCGGAACTTAAAATTTTCAAGGGTGATGCCATTTTCATCAAGGGAAAGAAGAGAAAATAGACCCTCGTTGTGGCTCTTGTCGATAACAAACTCGATTAGAGCAAAATACGTATGAACAAAACTGTCAGAAAAAATTTAAGAGTCCGCCTGGGAGACATAGTGCAGATCAGAACGGCAGGTGATGTTCCCAATTTGACTAAAATTCATGTACTCCCCCTCTCCGACACGATTGAAGGCATTTCAGGTGATCTCACCAAAACCTATCTCATCCCCTATTTTAAAGATGCCTATCGTCCCGTAAAGAAGGGAGACCTTTTCGTAGTCAGGAACAACTTCAAGCCAGTCGAATTCAAAATTGTAGCAACCGAACCCAAATAATTTGGCATTGTTGCACCTAACACTATGCTCTATACAGAAGGATAGCCTATTAACAGATAGGAAGAGGAGAAACTTGATGATGTCGGCTATGATGATATTGGAGGGTGCAGAAAGCAGATGGCCTTAATCAGAGAAATGATTGAACTACCTCTCAGACATCCCCAGTTGTTCAAAACTTTGGGAGTGAAACCACCCAGAGGTGTATTGCTTTATGGTCCCCCTGGATCAGGAAAGACACTTATCGCGAGAGCAGTTGCCAATGAGACTGGTGCATTTTTCTTCCTCATCAACGGACCATAAATTATGTCAAAAATGGCGGGTGAAGCTGAAGGAAATCTTAGAAAAGCATTCTAATAAGCTGAGAAAAACAGTCCAGCTATTATCTTCATTGATTAAATCGATTCAATTGCGCCCAATAGAGAAAAAGTTAGTGGAGAAGTCGAACGCAGAGTTGTTTCTCAGCTTTTAACACTTATGGACGGTCTAAAAGGAAGAGGACATGTAATTGTTATTGCTGCAACAAACAGACCTAATGCACTAGATCCCGCACTGAGAAGATTTGGTAGATTCGACAGATAAATCGATATTGGAGTGCCTGATGAGATAGGTCGACTATAAATTTTGAGAATTCATACAAAAAATATGAAATTATGCGAAGACGTGGATCTCTAAGCTGTGGCGAAGGACACTCACGGTTTTGTAGGATCAGACGTCGCTGCACTTTGCACTGAATCTGCTTTGCAATGCATAAGATAAAAAATGGACATCATTGATATCTAAGCCTAAAAGATTGATACTGCTATTCTTGAGGCAATGTCTGTCACCCAAGAACACTTTAAGTTTGCTATGGGATCAGTAAATCCCGCTTCTTTGAGAGAAACTCACGTAGAGGTTCCTAATATCAAATGGGAGGACATTGGAGGATTGGAATAAACCAAAAAGCAGCTTCAATAGATGATTCTTTTCCCAATTGAGCATCCTGAAAAATTCCATAAGTTTGGTATGCAACCTTCAAAGGGTGTGCTTTTCTACGGTCCTCCTGGTTGCGGAAAGACCCTGTTAGCTAAGGCAGTCGCCAATGAATGCAGTGCTAACTTTATTTCAATTAAAGGTCCCGAGTTATTGACGATGTGGTTTGGTTAGAGTGAAGCTAATGTGAGAGACGTGTTTGATAAGGCACGAGCCGCAGCTCCCTGTGTATTATTCTTTGATGAGTTGGATTCTATTGCAGTAGCAAGAGGAGGAGGACATGGTGGTGATGCTGGAGGTGCTGGAGATAGAGTTATCAACCAGTTACTGACTTAAATGGACGGTGTGGGCGCCAAAAAGAACATCTTTATTGTCGGAGCCACCAACAGGCCAGAAATTATGGACTAGGCCCTACTTCGACCCGTATTTCTTTTATAATGCAGGGAAGACTCGATCAGCTGATCTACATTCCTCTACCCGATCAACCTTCTCGATTGGGAATCCTCAAGGCAAATCTCAGAAAAACACCCTTAGCCAAAGACGTAGACCTCAATTTTATTGGCAACATCACTGATGGCTTTTCAGGAGCTGATCTTACTGAAATATGCCAGAAAGCTGCCAAATCCGCAGTTCGAGATGTATTGATTATGCTATATAGGCTATTGAAGCATAGGCAAGGATGAAAACTCTGATTGAGAAAGGAGGCAAGGCTCAAAACTTTGACCCTGTTCCAGAAATAACCAGAAAACACTTCTAAGAGGCATTAAAAAGTGCCCGCAGATCAGTGACGGCATCTGACCTATAAAAGTTCGAGCAATTCCGTCGTAAATTCGATCCAAGCTTCGCAACAAAATCCTCGAGTGGTGGTTCGTCAATAAAATGGCCAACGGCAGCCACTCAAGCCAAGAAGAAAGAGGATGAAGACGACCTCTACAGTTGATAGTCCCCTGAATAATCTCCATGCTTAACAATATTTATTGCAACAACAGAAAATATATAATTAAATCAAGAAGGATGTTGGTAACGCAGGGAATCAGCAAATTAAGAAGGGTCTACTATACATTCGTGAATCGCATGGTACTCTATCGCAAGAGTCGATGGACTGCTACTCTCGTCTGCATCTTCTTCTATATTCAAACTGCGGCTCAGGTTTCATTTGATATCGCCACTTATCTTATCGGGTTTTATTTGCTTCAGCTACTTGTGAGTTATCTGACACCTAGGGGAGTGACTGATGAGATTAACGATCAAGATGAAACTGAGGGCATCTATTCGATGGCTGATAGTATTGATGAAATGCAAACCCCCCATCAGGGAACTTGGAGCGTTGATGGATCTGAAACATAGCACTCAGAAGATAAACCTTTATTGCGCTCACTTAGTTAAATCTAGATATGGGAGAGAGCCACTTTTGCCTTTCTATTAGGGTTAGCCTGTACGTATTTTAAAATGTTTTAAATTGACGTCTTCTGGCCCTTACTGCTAGTCTACTTCGTGCTGTTGATATGTTACACAATCCAAAAGATTCTGAAGACAATGGATAAGCACTGCTACGGTCTATCTGATTTTCAGAAGCAACCTCAGTGAGTGATTGAGATATTTCTGCTTTATTATCCGCCAATAAAATTCACTTTAAATTTCGAAACTGTCTCCATTATAACGATTCCTTAATACTGGTTGGCCCAAATAATAAAGAATAAGTATTTTTATTGAATTGAGCTATTGATAGTTTAATGGTGATTTTTTGTTTTCTATTTTGTTATAATTTTTATTAAGATTGGTAGATGAACGCGACCAGACAGTCTCAATACGGTCGAGGCAAAGGTAGCTATCGGTAGAACCTGGATAAATCTCGTACTCCCGAGAAGACAGTGGGTCGGGCAAGTTTCAAATCGAAGAAAAACATCAATTTCGATCCGAAGGAATTCATGGTTGCTGAATGCTCAGTCAGAGATATTGAAATTTTTAAACAAGTTTTCGATTTTCTGGATGATGATTACGATGGCATGCTTACTCCCATGGATTTACGTAAAGCTATCAGATAATATGGAGGATATAAGCCAGGAAGACCATTCGTCTACGTTGCCATGTCAGTCTTCGATACTGACGATGGAGGTGAGATTACCTTCAAGGAGTTTGTGAAACTGATGACTCAAAGACCTTATGAGACAGATGCTGAAGAGGATATTGAAAGAGTTTTTCAAAATTTTGATTAAAATAACAAGGGGTACATATCGGAGGAAGATCTAATGGCTGCAGCTGAGGAATTGAACGAATAAGTAACTCTATCTGAGATCAAAGAAATGATAGCTCAATGCGATCCTGAAGGAGAGGGGGTCATCACCCTTCCCCATTTCCTGACCTTCAACAAGAGGAAAAGCTTTGATTGAGTTACCACCCAATAGCTTTATCTTTTATTCTTGCTTTAATTAATCGAGGAGACCATTTGTTATTATTATAATACTCATTTCACATTCAACAATGGCAGTGGAAAAGAACAAGAAAGTTGTGAGAAAGCATAAGGTGCTGACAAAAAGAGATAAGGTTCATCGAAGAGTGCTTAGGGTGCATAAAGCAGTGGAGAAGAAGCGAAAGGACAGGGCCCAGAAGAAGAAAAAAGCTTCATCAATTCGTCGCAAGATAAATGCTGCCACTTAAAATTAAGTCATCGAGATGGCAGATCCACAATAACAGAAGGGATATGCTTCAGAGACAGAACTTGGACTACTCTCCATTTTAGGACTCACAGGAACAGAAGGCGAAATCGATTGGGAGAACGCTCTTGAGAAAAAACTTAGAGAAGTTGAAGAGAAATCTTTGGATAACCCAGAGGTGAAAAGGGTTTATGGAGAAATTGGAAAGTTGTTTAGTCGATATAGAAGCGGAAAAGTACCCAAAGCTTTTAAGATTATACCTAATCTCGAGCATTGGAGATAAATTTTAGAAATGACACGACCGGATCAGTGGACTTCACAAGCCATGGTTCAAGCTGTTAATATCTTTGCCTCCAACTTTGATCCTGTTAGAGCCGAAGAATTCTATAAAATGTGGCTAATCCCTGCTGTTAGACGTGATTTAGCAAACAACAAAAAGCTGAATGTCCATCTCTACGACAGTTTAAAGAAAGCTATGTATAAAACAAATGCATGGTTCAAAGGAGTGATGCTTGAACTCTGCGGATAGGATACTCTGTTGAGAGAAACTAAAGTGATTGAATCATTGCTCAGTAAAATGTCAATTCCAATGATCAGTGCTTCAGTTGCGATGCTTAAATTAATGGATTTGCCTCCTTCCACTCCAACTTTACATTATCTATCGGCTCTTCTCAATAAGCACTACACTCTCCCCAAGAGAGTGCTTTCCAGACTAACTGAGTACTTACTGGGATTCCAAAATTATGAAGGATAACTTTCAATCGTATGGCAAGGACTTTTGCTAACTTTAGCAAAGCAATATAGTCAATCTCTTGATGAGATGACAAAGGCGGCTCTTCAGTAGTTAGCCAAAGAGAAAAATCACAAATTTATGACTGCAGAAATTGTGCAAAATTTAATCTGATGCTTATTTTAATATATATGAACAATCACTGGATAAAAATGTTAGTTTGAATAACTAAATTGAAAGCTTTATCTTTTTTGCGCCAACTTGAAAAAGACAAATTAGTCCTGAAGTAGTACATGTTGCGTCTTCAATGATGAAAAATATTTAAATTAGTTCGTATTATACAATCACATAGTAAGGATAAATGCTTGAGGAAAGCAAGTAATAGGACGAACTGAACTCGCCTCGCAATTATCGCAATTATGAGCATATATAAATAAAATACCCCGAAAAATCACCCATTAGGCCCAATTTGTCTTTCTTAAAGATAGTGATTGTGATTATCATTTGCTTTGCTTTCTACAAGATGACAGTGCGAGTTTATTCGGTGAGCTCCAAGCAGAGGCAAATGTAGTAAGGTCTCCAAGTGTATAATTAAGCTGTCCATCGATTGCAATAGAAACTACACGCCTTGCGACTCAAATAGACTCCCTTCACAGAAGAAGAAAAAGAATAGTTTAAACAACTTAAAAAATCAATTCAACTACTGGAGAGTCGTTTATTAAAGACAGATAATTAGAATAACTAATAAGTCGAAGAAGATAAAGACCTAAATAAGAAAATTAAATTATATTAACATGCCCTAATTGAGAGATAAGTCCTCATCAACATGATCAACACCCATGCAAAATAAGAAGTCCGACGAAAAAAAATAGCAATGTTTTAGAAAATAGCCAAGAAGAACGAATTTCAAGCAGAACACATCAGAAATCCTTGGGCGTTGAGTAAAATGAATCTCAAGTCTCAATATACTGATCCACTATAAAAACGGCAAATGTAGGAGTAACTTCAAAAGTAAGCTAGTAGGCTGGAGGATAAGTACCGCTTGAGCTATTTCGTCAAGCAGCTACCCCTCTGTGTCATAGTCACCACCAGAAACAACGCTAAAAATTATCGGTATGAATACAATTTACAATCAATAATAAACCAAGATTACGATAACTACAAAATTGTTATTGTTGATGATGCATCGGAAGATGGGACTGGTAAACTCATTCGATCGTTTTTGAGGCGTTCAAATTTCCCGTACAATCAGTATACGATCATTTAAAACAAAGAAAGACTCACAGCTGTTCCCAATATAAATCGAGCGATAAAAAAGCATTGCCAGAAGGAAGACATTGCTGTATTGATCAGCGGGGATGACTAAATTTTGGGTAAAAAGGTTTTTAAGGTCTTAAATGCTGTTTATCAGTCAAAGAAGCCAGGGGTGGCCTATACGAATCATTTCTTTGGAAAGCTCCATGAAAATGACTTTGACAGAGGTTACTCCCGATAGTATAGTCGAATTGAAATAAGAAATAAAAACTATCGGTTTATTAATCAAAATTTTGGACATATGAGGACCTTTAGGGTGGATTTGTTCCATCATATTAAGGAATAGCATATGAAGAACAAAGATGGAACCTGGATTCAGGCCACCTATGACGAAACGTTCATCATGCCCATGCTTGAGATGGCCTGTGACAGCATAGAGTATATTGACGAGTATGTCTATATCTATAACTATGGAACAGGCTAGAATGATGGCGAAATTCATCATAAAATACAATCAGATGCTGCTCTGTACGTGAGATCGCTGCCCAGATATGACTGTCTTGACAAATATCAAAAATATGTGATTTGAATATAGCTAAAATGTAATCAATGCTTTCCCCAACATAAAATATTAATAACAAAAGATATGAAATTAGAAAGCTCATAATAGACATCCCAAATAGGACTGATAGTCTTTAACCGTAAAATTAGCCTTACCCTCTCAAAATATAACTGGCAATAGGCCACAAAAATGAAAAGCTGACCATCGGTACAATAATTATTATTCATATTGGGGAGACTATCAAAGGCTTTCATGGAATAAAGATTTGTCCTCGGCAAAAGCAATTCTCGCAAAATAGTTTTTAATATGTAAGCATATTGAGAATAAGTTAATAATCGGCAACCTTCCATTTTAAGGGAAATATCGCACATCTCTTTTAATCAGCTAGTCACCTTGGTTGCATGTAGAGCAATAATTAGGCAGGCGGAAACAAAATCACATCGCTGGAGAATTTAGTTCATTTCAATTTTCCCAATTTGGCACAGCTCAATGTTTGTAAATTATGATCAACTTAGAAAGAAATCTGATCACAAGTGCCAGAGCTTTAACTAAGATAACTGCTCCCTCTCTCAAAGTTATCAGTCCTTATATTGTTAATTAGAATTTTCTTCCAATCCAATCCATCATTTCGGGGATCTTTATAAAGCAAATTTTAAGCATTTATAAAAAATTGAACTGTCAAGGAGGGAGGACACTTTAAGGGATTTTTGTTTGCAGTTCGATCCTATAACCTGGAAAATAAAGTTGTGCAGTTCAATACCAAATGTAAATGATGATAATTATCATTATTATCATCATCATTCCTCCGCTTAGCCTCTGACTTATATTAAATACCAATAACAGCTCAAGCGCAAAATACAAATCCAGGTTTAATGATGCAGAATATAATTATGAAATGAAATACATCGACTCATCATATCACAGTTAAAAAATTATTATATCACTCGAAGACGGACTCGCATAGCGTTCCAGATTCTTAGTTGTTTTGAGCATTGTTTGCCCGACTGTTTTGGAACATTCCTCGCTCGAAAGTATCCTAAATGCGCGATCCAATCTTAGAACTGTCCATTTTATTAATTTACTATTTGACTTCAGACTCATTGTTCTCCTTTTACATCACTATGCTTTTACCTCCCAAGTCAACTTTCTGCTTGTGGATAAATTGGGAATCAAATTTACGCCTTTTCAACTCGATTTACTAGTGACTCAAACAAATTTGTTCATAAAACTTGGGCCTGTAGTTGGAGGTGGGCAAAAATTCACTGATTTAGGTCATTGCATCCGAATCTTTGTTTTTGGAGAGCCTCATCTTCGGATCCCTCAATCGATTTAGATTTCTAGAAAATCGTATTCCATTGGGTTCCGATCGGACAGAATTTGAAGTATTGACATCTCTCTTTGCAGAAATATCCTTATTTTCCATCAGCGGATTAAAATCCAAAGTTGCTGATTCGTACTTCTGGTAGACTAATGCTTCGTTTTTACCTTTACGGTTTTCATCAGTATAGCCGTTGGAATAAAGACTGCTTTATTTGCCTTTGAGCGGCTGAAGTTTTGGTTTGTTGTTAGTGGTGCTGGCGCGTTCTATAAGTTTCATTTTAAGATATCTACTAATATTCCTTTTGCTGTCACTATCAACCATCCTCTCTGTTTTTTATTTCAGTTTTGCTTTATTTCTCAATGTTGTAATGGAGCTTTCCAAGGCTATGCTGTACAAAGATCCTGTTTCCTTCCTTTCTTCTTTTTTCCAAACCTAAACTTTAGAATAAAAGTGATTTCTATCCAATTTATTTTCATTCTGCTGTGGCCTCACTTCAATTTTGTTCATCTCCTCCCCGAAACTAATTTTCATCCATTTTTGTTTGGTAACGCTTAATGGAAGACTGATGCTTTACAGTTAATATTTCAGGGCTAAGCTGGTCGGAGTTATCATTATTTCGAGACCTTTGAATTCGCTACTCTAAAGTGAAAGCGAAAGCGGTATTGATTCGGTCTGTGTGATGATAAGCATACGTTGAGAATCAACTCTTGAATGGAGCAAAAGAACAGAACAGAAGAGTTGTGTATGAAATTCAAGGGGAAAATGGCTCGATGGGTGGAGTTCTTATCAATGATGGATGGCAGATTGTGGTTATAATGAACAGATCTCATGTCTAATTAATTATGTGAGTTCAGGTTGATTATCTAATTATTATTAATGACTGTAAGTCCGATGAAATATATCACCACCTTAATAATATTTTAATTCGCGTCCAATCACAGAATAATATTAACAATTGAACATCAATCCAGAAAAAGATTTTACTTCTTTTTTGTTTTTTTTAGTTTGGTAGTGAGATCGCTCAGCTACTTAGTCAGTTCATTAATCTTTTTGTCTTTTCCAATCAACTTGTTCTGCAATTCGTCCACTTTCTTTTTTAAGGTATTTTCATTGTTTTCTTCCTTGTTGCTTAATTTTAACGGAGCCAGAGGCTCTCGGACTTAGTAATTACTTGTCTTAAAGAATCCACTGAGTAGATTGGCTTCGGATTGAGCCTTCAGTCGTTCGTTCTATTTTTTTAATCTGTTGCTTTACTATACCAATTTATGAAACTGATTCACCTGCTATTCGACCACAGTTTAGTAGTAATCCACCATTTTCACAACCTATTGCTTAATTTTAGGGGGGAAAGTCTGCGCAACTTCCATGGCCAAACATCTCTTTCTTTACTTAATTTCCCTGGTCTTCGGCGCTGGATTTAAGGTGAACTCCTCATCAAAATAGGGTTTTTATGAGTAATGAAGGGAGACTGAACTTACGCTGAGAGCAACTGTGGATTGATCGAAGCCACGTTAGGCATGCTCTGTCGTTTTCAACGGCATGATAATTTATAATACTAAAATTGTAATTAAATTATTGTAATAAAATAGTGCATCATCATAGACATCATTACTCTTAAAAAATTGCAACTATTGACCTGAAATGCATCATCTTACAATTTCAGAATTGCCACAGTAATTAGCCTTTAACTAATAATGATGGTTAATTTGCTGTATCATATACAAATCAAAATTAAATGCAGTTCAGCCTCTTAATTGATTTTTTCATGTAAGACTACTTTGAGAAAAGGCTATAAGACCAATCATTCAATTGCTCCTCAGTGATTGTTTTAACTAAATAATTTAACTCATACCTTCTTTCTTCTATTTTTAGAAGTTGTCTTAAGTCTATTCGTAAAGCACGTTCATTGTCTTGGGCTAGAACTTATAACCAAGGCAGACCCATTCTTTACCCGTGTACTGCCCAGGCAGTAGAGAAATCAGATCTACACTGACTATGGTCTTATCCTAATTGAATATCCGTATGCAGTTCTGGTCGTGCTAGTTGGCCCAGATTGTATACTTAATATTGCCGATATTTTTGATACAGAACATGTCCTTAGGCTGAATCTTTCCGTCTCGTCGACCGCAGTTCAGCTACTGAATGCTGTATTCATGAATGTAAAGTGCTTGTTCATCGAGAAACTATTTGGGAATACTGAAGCGATCAATACTCTAATCATCAAAATCATTAATATTGATATGCTTCTCATCGTGAGCGTAGTTCTTCTCTCCGTGTATTAAGAGGAAGAGTTTGTCCTTGTTGCGGTTGGTCGTACTCGTATTAACTCCCGGAAAGAAGAAGCATAACTTACGGATGAATAAGTTCGAAATTTTAAATCTGTGACGAATCTTCCATCTTTCCCCCACTCGCGACATGATGATAACTGTATGCATCTATGTGATAAACGCCATGAACTGGTTTCTGACACTGGCATCGATAAAGATGGAAGTGATCTTGGACTGCAGTGGCAGATAATCCTCAATTTTGTACTGCTCGCAGGATATGGTGGTGAAGTAGATGCAGCTATCCTAAACAAAAATCCATTTGTTGTGCCTCACGCTGAACCCATTTATTAGTTGCAGTTATTTGTTATCCTTTCGAATTTAGATGTCCTTTACGACTTAGCCTAAAAGATTTATGTAATAGATGCGATTACGCCCCAGACCAACAATATAACGCTATTTGTCCTTTTACAGCAAGGAAATACTAAAAAGACTGAGGTTGTCGGGGTTGCGGTTACGGGTCAGAATGTGCCGGCTGTGCGAGATGAATCCGTCAGCTTAAAGAGTGAACACTATGATGATAGACTGCATGGGGTATTTGCCCTCCACATAGGTGCAGAAGCAATTGAAATTATCAGTGAATGTGAACATCCTGAAAGTTTAAGTGAACGGTATCTTGGTTCTGCCCACCGTATCCATGGTCATTTAATCGTAGAGATAGATGAAGTTATCCTCCTTATGAATGACGTAAGTATAGTGGTATGGGCTAAGAAAGATGGACTTCACTCCTGTCAAGATAGTTTATCTTGCTGGCTTCACTATTTTCATATTAACTCCAAAACAGAGCGCTTTACTATCTGATATTATAAACCAGCTTATTTTATAAGTAGTTATGCGATAACCAAGTAATATGGACGGTATGGAGGACACAAATTAAAAATTAAATATCAATTTCTTTTGACGAGTTTGGCACGGATTGTTCCGATAATATTGGGTTCGGGCTCAGTTTTTAACCTATCGCCCTTGCTTCTTTACTTATGAGTGATAGTCTTGTCTATTTTGATACTACTCTTCTCCTTAGATTTTGATTTTATTCTTTTTGTTTTGCTATTGCTTTTTCTATCTTTAATCTTTCCTTTTTCCTTCCCGCTATTATTCAAATACTAAGCATCTGCATTAAAATAATGTTTAGATGAACTTAGATTCTATTTTCGCTTACTATCAGATGCTTTCCCAAAGCTCTTCTTTTTAAATAGTTGATTACCTATTTTCTGATATTTATTCTCCTTGGCTGTCTGTTTATTCTTTGATATGCTGTACTCCTATTCGTCCTCTTCGCTGCTACTCAATATATCCTCAACGGTCTCTATCCTCTTGGGAAAGGTATAAATCTTATTCGCAATGGAAAGATTAAATCTCTCCTCAATTTGTTGCTTAAACTCGTCCATTTAACTTTAGTTTGTGTTACCCCGCTCGCTTGATTTTTCGGAAGACTAACAGTGAAGTCGATGTCTGCTGGCTAAGAGTGAGATTGATTCTGACGAATAGTTATTGAGACAGGGCAGCTAATCACTGTCTTACATATTATATAAATCATGCAACAATAAATATCAATAAATTCTTATGTCCTTGCTGATTTGTAATAATTGATTCGTTATAATTGAAGGAATACTAATGTATAACAATGTTATTGGATATTATTAAATTGATGTAATCAAGCAGCGTGCTTTTTAGTTATGATGTTGTGAAGATTTCAAAGATGGCAGCTCTTTAATTATGAAGGTATATAACTGTGAAAGTGAGTATGCCATGTTTATAGTGTCAAATGTCTTGTTAATGAGATATAATGATCAAGAACAGTACTACAGCACCTTATTCTTTAGGAAAACGTCGAAAAGTGATTTGGTAGCAATGGTATCTGGGATCCAGCCAGGTATTTTGATGTCCAGGTTCTTTTTCGCTGCCTGTTGCCCGAATATTTCCTAGAATTTGTTTACCAAATCCTCGTATTGGCTCTTCAAACCTGTAATTGAGTTGTTTTTCTCATCAATGTGTTTTTAGTACTCTCTGATCTGATGCTTATATGAATTGATTTTGTTTTAATGGATGTTCTTTAGTTCTTCGATCTCCCTCTTCCTGGCTTTTTCCATAGAGTCGATTTGATTTTTGATGAGGGCGTTGTACTCGTCCTCCTTGGCTTGCCATCTGGTCAAATTCTATTTCGACTATCTTCTTAAATCCTTCTCGGTGAATTCCAAATGGCCTATCTTCTTATTGCTGGCCTGTATTTCCTGCTCTTTGAGTCGAATGGTATCTCTCAACTCTGCAATTAAATTGTCTTTCTCCTCGTTTTATTGTTCAAGTCCCTGTATCTTGGATTACAACTGCTTGACTTTAAGTTCATGGATCTTTTTGGTATCTTCCAATTACTAAATAACAACATATTTACTGATCCTGATCTCTTTGACTCTCTCTCCAAATCATCACGGATATTGGCTAGTTTGTCCTTCAGAGATTGGATTTCTGTGGAAAGAGCTCGGTTAATGTTGTGGTGATCTTCTTTTTATTTTAAAAGGCTTTTGATTTTGTCATCCAACAGTTAGGATAGTTCAGTATTTTCTTTTTTGAGGGTGTCGATTTGTGTTTGGAGATAGGCCTAAATCGTCTTCATTTCTTCGTTCTTGTTCTTGAGATCAAGATCACAAAGATCTAAGTCTTTTTCAAATTTAATGGATTGCTCTTTATTATCGTTTATCTGGGCCTATAATTCAGCCTTGGCTCTAACAATTTCACCTTCCAATGATTGTCGTATCTGAGTCTTCTACTTTGCTAGGGTTTACAGCTCTGCATTTCTATTTTATATTATTTCCTGAAGTTTAGAGATCTATCGACTCAGTAAATCCATCTGATTGTTGTGTGCATTTTAAAGCAAGGACAGTTCTGATTACTTAATTCCCTCGAGTTTATCCCTCAAATTGCTCAGCTAAATATCAGCAATTCTTTCAGTTTAGAAGATCTTGTCTTTCAGGTCCTCGTTTTCCTTTTTGAGTAGCTAAATTGAATCCTCATAGTTGTTCTTGACTTTCAGGTTTTTAGCCAGAATTTGTTCAATCTCATAGTTCTTTGAGTTGATAACTTCCTTCAGTTTGTTGTTCTCATAATCCAAAGCCTCGATTTGGTTAAGATGCTGCTTCTTCACGTTTTCCATCTCAGCGTGAAAGTTGTATTCAAACTTTTGCTTGAGTCCATCAACTTCCTTCTTGTGCTCCGACTCCTCATAAGCCAAATCTCCTCTCAACCTCTCCTTCTCCTCCCTGAGTTTACCAATTTAAAAGTCAGTCTCCTTATTGAGTCGCACTAGTTTCATATTCAAGTCGCTGATCTAATACTCCTTCTTCTCACAGTACTCCTTCAGTTTTCTAATTTCCAGCTCATATTTTTCGTTGTTGCCCAAATGAAGCCTCTTCATGTTTTGTATCTCCATGTGGTTCTGATTCTTTTGTTCACTCAGTTGCATATTCTTCATATGCTCGATGTCGGTGATCTCCTCCTTCAGCTTCTCTATTTAGTTTATCAGCTTCCTGTTTTATAGATCGCTTGATGCACTTCTGTTGACTGATAGGGTCTAGTATTTGTTCTTCCACACCTACACTTCGTTCTTCTTTTGGTTTATCAGCTTAGCAAGTCGTTAGTTTTAACGAAGCAGCTGGTCGTTGTGCTTGACGATTAACTCAGTTTTGTCTTACAGTTCGTTAACTTTCTTGGTCTTTTGCTTGCAGATGTTGAGTTCCTACACGAGGCTGTTATTCTCTCTCTCCAGCGAGCGAATCAGCAGTTCAAGAGATTCAGGAGGAGGATTGCCTGCCCTTTGCTGGGCTAGGTTAGAAGTGCCCCTAAATGGACTGGTGCTAGATCTATTCATTGTATTAACGATTTATTATTTGAAATTTAATAGTTAGTATTATGAATAGATAAAAATTATACCTCAATTGTATGTCATAGGATCGCATACGCATATTGCCTTGTTCAATCAGATAAGACTAGCAATTGTCATACAATTGTATTGAGGTTAAACATAGTATTTATGTGCAGCCGCACATTGAAAGGCGAACTTCATGCCTCGGTAATTCAAAACTTCGCTGACATTGTCAGCCAATCCTAACAAAGCAGTAACCCAAAGATAAAGCCTTCACCATTTATAGGTGTTATTAAGGAATGTGATGTGTTCGCAATTGCATTTTTAAATTTCTCAAATGTTCAGTCAAGTGTTTTTTTGTAGATTTAGTTCATGGTAATCTGTTGTTTTTGGTTCAGTGTTTTATCGAAGAAATAATGTGATCCCTTTTGGATAGAATCAAATATATAAGATTAAGGATTTATAATTCTGAATATTTTATGTTGAAATAAGGGACATTTAAAAATTATTTAAGCTTTGATGTGATCATTTGATCATAAAATTAAAATAATAAATTTCATTGACTGTTTGATAATATAGATTAGTTATCGGATTGAAAACCTCCAGCTTAAGCATCGAAAATTCAATTAATGTTTTCAGTTTATTTCTTCAAGTTTTAACAATAATATTTTATAAAATGAGCATTTGTTGGCCAAAAGATTATTTTGAAATATACTCAATCAACAATTCTAAGGGAGACATCTATAGGGCTGAGGTCCTAAAATATCAACTCCAGTCGATTTTTTTTACCATTTATAAACTATCCAGCGAACTCACCTACTAATTGACTGCAGATTCCTGTTTTGAGTCAAATTTCTAAGAATTATCTGATTTCTATTAATTGGTGATGCTTACTGGCTCAAGTAATTGTTTATCTTAGTTTATGGACAGATGAATTATATCAATAAAATGAGTTATAACGACAAATAGTCAAACGATCTACAATTACTGACCTGGGTCAACCGAGAAAGATGCCTTATTGGGTAGTATTTTAAAATATACTCATTGGCTCAGCTGAAATAATCCCGTTTGCTACCCACTCTGCTTCGAAGGATCAGCTTGTCCTTTTTTTCGTAGTTATCTGATAAATAATTCGACTACAAGTGCTACCTCATTGAGATAGAGAGATATTTGATGGAGATGCAAGACTTGCGAATCAAGCGATCATACCATCATAATTTGCTTGAGAGTGAGAATATGTCGGATATGGTTAAGCTGGTGCTTTTCTTGATTATGAAACAGGACATCAAACAGGAGTATATAAATCGTATCCTCTAACTTGAAGAGGATACTCAAATCTATTTGATGAATGAACTTAAAAGACTACAGAAGTGCATTGAGAATAACGTCTAAATCAAGGAAATTCACCAGAAAATAGAGGAACTATAAAGTTAGAATGAGGATTTGAATTAGAAACTCAAGCTTATAGAGCAACAAGCAGGGGCAATCAAAAATATTGAGACAACTCTAAGAGAGTAAAACTAACAATTGAAAGTTCAGGATCACTAATACAAAATGGAGAAAACTGATGTACTGGAAGCCATTGGCACAGATCAGCTCATGAAAGATTACCTAGCTCTTTACAAAGATGTCTAGCTCGAACAGAAACAAGCAATTACTACCTATAAAGAGATATAATCTGATGCCAGCTAACTTCAATAAAATAACAGATAAATCAGCGATAAAATTTAAGAGGATCATCTCATTATAGAGCACCTTAGTGAAGAACTTTCCACTTTTAGGGCTCTCTATCAACAGGCCAAGGCTGATGCCTATCATCACCAGAAAGCTATAAACAAGGAAAATTTGCCCAGGAAATCTTTAACCACAATTGGTCTAAATAAACTATTGAAAAACTAATCTGATGACGACCATACGGCTACCAGCAGAAGTGCCAACATCCTCGATGAACTGGACGAACCCCTCGAAGAGATAATGAAAAACTACAGTGATGGACTGATGGGCAAACTTTAGAGCATGTATGCCAAAATAACTAACCTACAGCACGATATAAGTTCTTTAAAAGACAAGAACTGTAAGCTAGTAACCTCAAACCGCAAAAAGCAAAAGAAGATAGCCATGGCTGAATAGTAATTTAAATGCTTTGTGCTAAACTATTAATTTACTATTAGCGGATGATTGATGCTCATATTATTATGTGCTTTCCTCAGTTATAATTAACACTTCTTGCCTAGTTAAGATTATAAACTACGATCAGATCACCTTCGCCTCTTTTTGCAATTTTTATAAGAGCTCGTCAATGTCTTTCACCTTTACGCCGCCTTTTTTCTTGGTAGGCTCAAAAGTTGATATTACTTGCACTTTGGAAGGTTATATATTAAGGGATTACAACTCCACTTATTCGATCGTGGCCTTTTTAGCCTTCATCATGTTTGGAATTGTAGCTATTTTGGGGGTATTCAATCGAAGATCACAAGTAATCACTCCTGGAGGCTTGAATCTAATTGTCTGTAAACCCGTGTCTACTTATCGTGTGACTTCTACCTCGCCTTCTTTGACTTCTATCTTCGATGCAAATGTTGCTTGAGGCCAGTCCAGAAGTCCTGCTAATAACTGACCAGTTTGATTACAGTCGTCATCAACAGCTACATTTTATTAGGCTTACATTGTTTTCCCAGCAAAACAAGATCTATTTTCTATCTTAGAATGAAGTGTTTGAGGACTTGAGCCACGATAAGAGGCTGTAGTGCAGAATCATGTCGAAGTGTGGTATTGACATAAATCCCTTTATCAGCTCCCAAAGCAAGAGGTGTCCAAAGAATCTTCTTCTATCTGGATTCACTAATTCATACCCCTTTGGCCCAATGCTTAGAGCGATGATTTCTTTAACTATTTTTTTTTCTTTCAAGTTGGCTGCTTCCTGCATGGCGATTTCGCAGAAAGGATTGATATACATCCTGGTGTTGGTGAGATCCACGGCGTTGTCCTTTATCTTGATCTGCATTAGCTCTTTGTTACCTTTTGAGATGAGTAGTCGATAACTCTTTTGAGAGCGACGAGCACTTTCATTGAGATATTAATTAATTAAGATAATAATCAGGTAACCATCCGAGAAGAACTACAAAAGAGGAGGATAATTAATTATTGTGAGGAGATTAACAAGTGACAAGATCAACGATTACCCTTGGCAACTTTTTCAATTTCCTCCTTCTTCTTGAGCGCGTAGGATGATTGGAGGTTGCCTTTCTCAACATTGATGATCTCATCAGCCAAAACCTCAGCGATACTCTTTTGTGATCGGAAGGCGTGCTCGCGGACTCCTTGAGCGATCAGGTAAATAGCCTGGTTAACTCTTCTCATGGGGGATACGTCAACTGCTTGCTTTCTCACCACACCTCCAGCTCCGATTCTGGTTGAGTCTTCTCTGGGTCCGGCCTGCACGATAGCGTTGACCAACACTTCCAGAGGGTTCTTGCCAGTTAAAAGATTGATAATTTCGAAGGCATGTCTAACGATTCTGATTGCCTTCACCTTTTTACCGGTGTTCCTTCCGTGGAATTGCAGCGATCCAACGAGTCTTTCCACAATAGGGCAGAGTGCTTTTCTGAACTTCTTACTCTGATATCTTCCAGCAGTGTGGGGCACGAAGACTTGAGCTTTGGTGGACTTAGCAGCGATGTAATCAATAAAGCAGGGATCTTCAATCTATCATAAGGAGGTATCTACCTTGATGTCATCGTAGGACCACTTGGAGAATAGCTTGGGAGCATTCTCAAATCCGATTTTTGAGGTTTTATCCTCTTACAGGGTGACCTTTTCAACTGCTTTAGACATGTGGTTGTTTATCAATATAATATTTATATTAAATTAAAAATTATTCCCTTTAATTCTTCTGTAATCCATTCTTGTCATTATTTGCCAGCCAAACTTAAGAGGCTGCTGTCGTACAAAAAATATATTTCTAAAGCTGATTATCTTCACAGTTTATTTGTGCATGAGACTGTTTCAATTTTATAAGGGAGAAAATACTTAAAATAACCTGCAAATTTATACTTTTAAAATTTGAGGAATTCTCTATTAAATCAAAATTAATATTTTTTTTGAATTTAAAATAATTATGTATCTGTACATTGGTGTTGACTAAGAGCGTATCTCCTTTCTTAGATCACCAGGATTACAATGCCTATTTCCTTAAAGATTAATCAAATTAAATTTATTTCGAGTTTTCTCTATCTTATTCAAAACGTTATTTTCTAAAATAAGGGTATGATCATCAAGCATCTTGTAGGCATTGTCCTCTATTGTTGAAAAATCCCTCGTAGCAGACGAGACAACTGTTACTGTTGAGGCAGGCTTTGCAATTATCTCCGCAACTGAGGAGTTAGCATTCTCCTAAACTTGTAACTGCGTAATTTGGGCGACAGGTATTACATATAGCAGCGTTTCTCAGGCAGTACACACAATTTGGGTCATTGCAGTTCACTTGTTGGCAGATTCCTTCTACTAAGATGTATTGAGGTTCACAGCTCAAACATCGTATTTGTGTGCAGGCGACACAGTGATCGGCGAAGTCCATGCCTTGGCAATTTAAAACTCCATTGACATTGTCAGACAGCCCTAAGCAAAGCAGTAGAGCAAAAAGCATGACTATTTTCTTCATTTATTTAAATAATGAGTATAATAAGAGTTATTCAGAGAAGAATTTAATGATATTCAAAAGTAACAACAAAAACAAAAATAAAATTATCGTCTTAATCAATTGATTAATCTTACTCCTAAACATAACCTATTTGTCTAAGGATCATTTCTTTATGAAAACGTCTTTGTCTTGATTTACTCATAGATTTGATGGACTTGTTATGTAATGAGTATGGAATGAGCTGATTTTCAAAAATAATTTACTTACTTTATAACTCCCTTATGATAATAAGATTAGCAATATATCTTTTTGCGATGTACGGCAAGATTCAAAACAATGATGAATATAAACAGAGCTTAGTCAATTCAAAATGGGTATACTTTGAATAACCAAAAAATGTGAAAGTATTTGATTATAAAACGTTGGATGAGATTATTGTTTCCTTTGAAAATGCGGTTTCACATCAAATTCAAGCCAAAAAAGTCAAGCTTATCTTATTTTTACGTACAGGGTATGAAGCAGACGTCACTTTTTGAACAAGAGTCAAAGCAAAAGACTAATTTGACGAAGTTGTTCATTGGACTTACGCACATCGATATCCTCAGTCTGCCATAAGTTACAACTCCTAAACAATTGAAATTCCTTGTTTTAATACAAGATAATTTAGAATAAAAAGCAATCATATTCAACCAACAAACTGTTATGCCATGCAAATTCTTTATTTCTGGTTATTTGGCGTGATTAAATATCTGAAAAATTGTCTTATTTAGTTTTTATTAATTTAAAATTAAATCAATCTAATCATTTCACCTGGTTAATATTATTAGCTGTCCTTTCCCTTATCTATGGTAAAATTTTGACGAATAGTGCCCCCTTAACTTTTCTGCATTCCCGTACAAACTCGTCAAACTTTTCTTTTAATTTTCTTTTCATCCCATCATCGTTATCTAACTCCATTCCCCATTCCTTTATATACAATTCGCACAGAAGTTACTTTTCTGTCAATTTTTTTAGCTTAGTTTTTTCAAACTATTTTTACCGTACAGAGTAAGCTTATTTACTTTCTCCACTCTTCCTTTACAAAGTCATCCTTCCAATAGAATGTATTACTTAGACCTGTTACTCTTCCGTGAGGAAATTCAAACATCTTTTTAGGTTTGCATTCCAAATATCAGGAAGCTCTTTTGGCATGTTTCGAGCAACCGCAATGATGTAGAGGAAGCCTTTGAGAATTGGAGAAATGGAGCGAGCCTAATCTATGACTTTGTGAATCAGGCAAGCTCTTTATGGAGTTACAGTAAACCCATCTTGTTCACTCAGCCAACAGTGACGAACGTAAAGATATTGAATTTTCATAGCGGTCATAGCATAGCGAGAAACCCAGCCTATTTTTGTGAGGTCGTTTTGGAGGAAGAGAGATTCTGGAGTTTCATCCAATATGGATTTTTGATTTTTTATTTAGCTTTCCATTGTATGTATTTAATGGATGCAAGTATTAAATTTTCAACAAGAAATATTCATATGTATAAGATAGTTCCAGTAGTGGAAGGAAATGATTCCTAAAAACAATATCGTTAAGTAAACCGATTAGAATAAGTCATGATACGGCTTGTGGGGATGATTGCATTTGTTTGCCAATACTTTTATAGTTAAAATTAGCCTTTCTTCTCTAAATTAAATTAAAATGATTTTTAAAACGTATAGTTTACGCCAGAGAAAGAATTACACAACTAAAATATTACTACAGTTGAAGAGAAACTTAGAAAAACTTAGAATCAGCTAAAAATAATCTATTTTTCCTCATGAAATTCGGACAATATTCAGATTGGCTGAGTCTCTCGAGGAAAGTCTATGTTACATCTTTAGTTAGATTGAATTCATTGAGGAATATATCATAGGCAAAAGACGTTGATATTAAGTGATCAACTCTCTTAAATTACGCTTAAAATTTATGTTAAATTATTATGGGTTTAGCTCAGAATAAATTCAATCAATATCCACTATCACTGTCTATCTATATCTATTCAACACCTTTTTTTCCTTTAGTGGGCACAAGGTGAAATGATGCATCGTTTTGCTTGGATAATTAAAGGTTTAATTGCTTTTATTCTTTCTCCTTGAGTTTAAAGGAACAATTCATGTGGTCCTGAACCGGACTGATTTCCTCGTCTATATCAAAGATATGAGATAAATCGTGGTCTTCACTTTATTTGTCGTATTCCTTATTGTCAAAGGTCTTATATTTAAAGCTCAAATTGGAGTCCTCCTTTGACTTTGACTGTTATTTTGGTGCGATATTGAAAGAAGTATCAATATTGATACTTTTGTTATGGTTTTATTGATTATTCGATTTTAAGGTTAGATTTAAATTAATGCTATCTTTACTATGCTCCTTCTCTATATTTTTGATATTTTTCACATAACTGAGCTATAAATTATCGTCAGAAGTATTATTCTTTTTAAAACTGCCTCTTTAAAGACCGCCATTTAAATCTTTAAGAATATCAAAGGAAAGGTTCATGGATGGTTGCTCTTAATAATCATAATAGACACGAGAAAACTCAACTGAATTTTTATTATTATCAGCTGATGACTTTCTATTTCTATTATTATCTCCTGCCACGTAGTTTATTTGCTAAAACGATAGCTAGTTCATATCCACTGGCCTATGCTCATATTTGGTTTTTCTAATTTATTTCACAAATGTTGATCTCGGTCGCCCATCCTCATATCTTTTATAATTTCTATTTCCAAATTTGCCTTCGTCATTGCCGTATCTCTTGTGCTAATTTGCTTAAAGATCAGCTTGGCTATTATTATAGCATCGGTTTCGATCATTTCGACTTCTGCACCTTGGCTCAATGCTCCTTCTTCGCGAACGTTGAAATATTCTTTAGTTTTAAATTTTTTCCATAATTCTTTGGTATTGTTCTGAAGCATGAAATGTCGTCAATAAATGATGGTAAAGTCCTTCTTCAGCCCTCTCAAACTACTAAAACCTATTAAGTTTATTTTTTTCTAAGTTTGCTTCCTTATTAGTGGCATATCTCATCAGAAGCGGCCTCTAAAAGGAATAAATGCAATACGGCTTTAAAACGAACCATTCTGTATCATTTATAATTTACATCTGGATATCTCATTGTCATTTTCCTCTTCTATCTTGAGAGGAAGCTGGTCTTTTATCTGACTCTTTAACACTTTTTAAGCCTATTCTGCTGAGGGGTATATCAGTTTACAAGTGGAATCGTCAATCCAATTTATTTACTTAAGTCTTGTGCCCAATCCTCTGAAACGGTCTATGATCATCTGATTTGATAAGAAATCCACTCCATAGAGTATAAACACACAGGGATTAGGAGAGGTTGATGAATCTGAGTAATCAGGTTCAATCCTTTTATTGAAGTGGTCACTATGAATTTTGATTTTGACAGTTTTATAGAAATAGTTAATGATTTATTTATTGACTCTCCTTGTTTTGACCTGAATGGAGCCCGTGATGGTGGTTTTGACAACAGCGATGCAAATATCAAAGCGAGAGCCAGTGATCATGGCTTAATCCAAAATGGCCTGATTTCTAGCTTTTTAAAGCATATCCTCAGTGATATTCTTCTCCTATTCTTCTTCATCTTCGAGCGAGATGGGGTTCTGATAAGTTCCTTATGTTTTCATTGATAAATAAATATTTTTATATGATTGACTCTACTTTTTCAGAAGATACAAGTATAAAAGGATATAGGTGCGTTAAATTAAAATCACTTGATATCCTTGATATATATTGGAAATCAAATTAAACTTGTGCTCTTTTAAAGAGTTTTATTTTTTTATTGTTCGGTCCTCAATATATTAAAGATCAGGGAGAATTTTATCACTTGGATTTGCTATTCTTGACTTAGACTGCGCAGTAAATCCAACTATTCAGCAGCAGTTACATATATTCTGACCAATAAATGGGAGGGAGTTTATAATTCAATTTAAATTGATTGCTGCGATATATCTTAATTAATACGCCATGACCAGCAGAGAAGAGGACGAGGAGGCAGTCTATTAGGAGGAAGAGGTTTTATGGGCTAAAATCCGAGGCTACCCTTGGTGGCCGGCTTTCGTTTATTTGATTTTATTCAGGTCGATAAGGTGCACCCGATGTCCAGGGGAGAAGAAGAGGCACAGTATACCGTCTTTTTCTTTGGCGACAACACACAGTATTGTAATATGTTAATAAAAAGTCAGTTCCAAGCTGGGCGCTTCTAAACTCAGGAAGTTTATTGATTGTTACACCGAATTTTACCAGAAGGCCCGCTCTCATCGAAAGCTTATGCTGTCCATCCAGCAAGCTGAGAAGAAGCTATAGCAAAACGACCAGAATATTTAAATCTTTGAGGAGTTGCGCAATGCCATGAAAGTTAAAAAGCCAAAAGGCATTGCCTTAAGTAAAAATGAGTCAAGAATGAGTGAGCGTGATGAGTCCGAAAAAATAGAATAACCTCCACAGTTGAGTATTTCGCCCTGTATGCAGATAAATCTAAGACTTACGCGCATAATCGCTAAAAGCATGATATTTATTTGGAATTGGAGAAGTCTTCAAGCAAAATTAAGGAGATAGAAATTGAGTCGACTTTGAAGAAGGATAATTCAGCCAAGAAAACTTAAAAAATTGGAAGCCCTTCAGAGAAGAAAGAGAAGAAATAGCCTCTTAAGCGTTTAAGGAGAGGTCTCCGATCGAAAAAATAGGAAATATTTTAAGAAGACGAGTCAGAAGACATTTAAATAAAAAGTTAAATTATTGAATAGCCAAAATAGTTATCTCCTAAAAAGATAGAGGTCGAACCCGAGCCCGAGCCTGAGCCTGAAGAAGAAGTTTCTTAGTCCTCGTAATAATTGTCAATCGAATAATAAAAGTCAGAAGAGGACAATGTGTATACGAGAAAGAGCAGATTCGTTCCTCCGATACGTCGATCTGCTGATTTAAGAATAAGTGGGGCTCCCAGGAAAAGAGGTCGACCAAAAAAATTAGCGGTTGATAATAGAGTGATATAAAAAATGGTGGAAGAGTCTACCCCTCCAAAATATAATCCGAGAATTCAAGTAAACTAAGTAAAGCGAAAAATAATTCGAAAGCAAGTCAATAACGCACATCAAATCGATGCTGTGGCTAATCCTTTATCGTAGGCAGATAATTAAATCATCCAAACGATTAAAGACATTTCTGACAATCGCGAAGAATTGATCGATTACCTCAGTTCAATTGATATAACAGTCAGCAATGTGAAATAGATCCTCGACCTTGACGTGTCCAATATCCTGCAAGATGGTATAATCACCCAAAAGATTTCAGATCTCCTCGAACTGATGAAATCAGCCCTGCTCTATAAGTATTTTCCTGAGGACATCAAACACAAAAAAAAGTATGACAAGCTGTTTAAAAAAAAGCTTATTATTCATCGAGAGAGGATTAGTCGAGATATCAATGATAAGAAATAAAAGGCATAAAGGAAGTAAGATTCGAGTGAAAGCAAATCCAAAGAACAGTAGATACGAAAAAAGACTTTGGCTAAGCTCTAAAAGTTCTTAAAAAGTCACCCTTAAATCGAAACTAAAGGCAAGGAGATGGCAGTTAAAATCGAATCTTTTTTTGAAAAAGCGGACAGCTCCATCGGCGAAAAATATAAGTCAATGGCTTATAAAGTGTTAAAAAATTTAAAGGTAAGATTGATTTAACGTAGTAGAAAGCATAACATTTTAGCGAAGTGATCAAGAATCTTGAGCATCACAAGTACACATGATAGGTAATCATCCAATGCCCCCCATTAATATCAATATTTAAATCGATTGTTTGTATGAACCACTTTCAATAGTTTGCACCAATACCAATATTGTGTTCGATTTTGTTGTTGGAGGCAATCAATAGATAAATATAGTTTGTTATTCTATTTTAGTTTGAGTTGTAACTTGCAGAGCCTATTTATATAAATAAGGTCGTCTATTGTAATGTCCTTGCCAAGGCAACTACTGGAAAATATTCAATCCATTTCTGGAATATCGGGCAGCAACTTTGGAATATAGAGTGACAGCTTGTCACTCAACGAAGAAAATATACGCAAAGATATCGAGTACACCATTAAAATCAAAGGTCCGAATGGTCAACTCAATTAAAACTATCTTCCTGAGCCCAACAAAAGTTAATTGCCTGGTGATTTTGAATCCAAACAGCTCACAAGTAAAGTTCCATATGTGGGATAAGCGACTGGGTATGATAATAACCGATAGCTATATTCATAGGAATAAATTAGAGAAGCCTTCAAGATTATTGATATCAATAAAGATGGAGCCCTCACTATCGATGATCTCTCATTCTTTTTAGACTGTATGGGAGAAGAGTACACTCTTGAAGAAGTCAAAGAAATGATTAAAATTGTCAGCACCGACGGTGAAAAGGTAGTTATCGACGATTTTAAAAAAATTGGAAAGGGAAAAATCGTCCCTTTTGCCGGAATCAAGGCGCCCGATCAAAACACCAAATCTAAAGCCGCAGTGTTGTAAAATCTTAAACTAGCAAATCTATCAATTTTTGACCCGCATGAACTCAGCCAACACTAGTAAGCATTTCAAATTAATTACGATAAGTTTTAGTTATAAAAAGCCATGAAAAACGAAATAAACTAAGAATATTTATAAGAGGATATCAAGGAGGAGGAACTCGTGCTAAAATTAAGAACGTTTGCAGAGATCAAAAGCAAAAAGGCATAGTTCTCAAGGATAGCCATGCTCAACATTTAAAAGATCATTTAAAATTATAAGAACTGCAAGTCTGAGTTTATCTAAGGTCGAGAGATCGCCTAGATGCTTTCTATCAGTTAAAATCAAGCTCGTCAGCTCTTTCTATAAACTTCCAAAAAGATAAGCGCAAAATCCGTAGTTTTAGATGCAATCCTCTTTTGTCCCAAACTGCCAATAAAGCGACTATAACTCATTTTACTTCATATGAATAGAAATTAGCTTGTGCAATTTGATGAATGGCTGCAGGTGTTGGTATTTATGATTGGAAGTGACCATCGGAAGACCATCTATAAAAAATTGATATAAACTCTGAAAGACAAAAAGATTGACATTACTCGCGAGTATGATAAGTACTTTATTCTACAAATCATGGATTAGAGTTTAAAACTGTCACATTTCGTTTGGTGAACGAGATAATCTTGATATTTTTAATACTATGATATTACATCAACAATGTCCTTAGTATTTAAGACTCATATTATAAATACACTATCATGGCTTTAAGCCAATCTCAGCCGAGAGTGCGTTAGCGTAAAGTTTTGGTGTGTCCTGCTCGATTATATACACTCATACATGAGTCAACACAAGTCATCCATGCTTTTGTTTGCTAATCACATGAATATTACGGCAAGCAGCTCTTCAAGTAAAAAGAGGATTCGCACTGCTACAACTTTTGTTTATGTATTTGGCATTGATGTTGACAAACTTTAGTGAGGTAGTCCTTGGTATCTTTTCCGTCTTTAAGCAGCTGACGAACAGTTGCAACAATTTAAGTCATAGATAACTAATTAAGGCTAATCTTATTTCCTAAAATAACACTCTAAAATACCACTCGATCAAATGATAACTCATCGAGTAATTTATTAAAAATTTTATGCTAAGGACATCTTTGAGTTCCTTAATGGTTTTAATTTTTCTTAATTAATGTCGTATTGAATAGATACTATGTCACATGATATCATTTCTTCTTTTTATTCTTCTACAATTTTTTAGGAGCGGGTGGTTGCTCTTGATTATCCTTCTCCTTTTTCATCTGCGTCTTTGTTTTGTTTTTGTAGATCTGGATCACATCTTAGTCCAGCAAAACATGGTTCAAGCCCACTTTTTGCGGAATAAATTTACAGCTTTGACCCCTAAATAATAAATAAAATACCAAACTTTAGCGTACTTGAATTACTTGGGTAAGTCCCTGTGGATTTGTTCGCAAACTGACCTTACACTGCATCCGTTTCTATCATTTGTCAACACAACTGGATCTCCGAAATCTGGCTGGTCATGAGCCTTTTTGGTATAGACTCTCACCAAATCAAGGTGCTCCCATATTTTTTAAAGCAGTCCATCAAAGTTAAGCTTAAGATTGCAGCTTATAACGACAGAGTTGGGCTGTTCTGCCATCATATTGACCTCCTCCATTGAAATCGTATCAATTTTGTTATAGCAGTAGAGAGTCTTAATATATTTTCTGTTTCCTGAGTAAGCATACATTTACCCTCCACCACATCAATGAAGTCATCTACTGAGCTGTCATCGTGAATTAAGATATCCGCGTTGTGGATCTTGTATTATGAGAGAATGTTTTTAACAATCTTTTAGTTGAGGTGAGTTAGGGCTTTAGTACTGTTCAATTTAACGCCTCCCAGCTTGGTTGGAGTAATGGTGATTTGGGGAGGATTCTTGTTTAGTCTAATTCCAACCTTCTCTAATTATCTACTAATCTTAACTTTATGTTCTTCTGCCTTCGCAGCCTCCAACACCATCAATATCATATCTGAATTTTTAGCCACTGCAATCACCTGCTTACCCCTACCCTTTCCGTCAGCTGCTCCTTCGATAATTCCAGGCAAATCGAGCAACTGAATCTTAGCATCATTATAGTGGATAACACCAGGAATGCATGTCAAAGTAGTAAATTCGTAAGCCGCACAAAGCGAAGCAGTATCAGTAACACAGGTCAACAACGTTGATTTTCCGACTGAAGGGAAGCCGATCATGCAAACTCTTGCATTACCGAAACGACTGACTTCAAAGCCTTATCCTTTGCCACCTTTTGTTGTGGGCTCTAGGAGTTGCGTACGATACTTTGCGAGTTTAGCTTTAAGCTGTCCCATATGATATTAGGTGGCCTTATTTTTTTGTGTTCTGGCCATCTCCTCCTCGATCTATCTGATTTTGTCACCTAATCCCATATTATATTAATATTATAAATTCCTCTCAACAATGCTTTCAAAAAGGTGTAAATATCCTTTCGCCTTATCAATTGTTTTTAACTTATCCTGAATTTTAACTTAACTTAAAAATCTTATAAGGGTATGGTCGAAGAAAAATAAAATCTTATGGTAAGGGGTGGAAAAGTGAAAGTATTAAAGACTGAAGGCTCAAACAATCAGACTTGGATGTATTTGGTGACGGCCTTGGTGCCCTCTGACACAGCGTGTCTAGCCAACTCTCCGGGGAGGATGAGTTTGACTGCAGATTGAACTTCCCGGGAAGAGAGAGTTCTTCTCTTGTTGAATCTGACGAGCTTTGATCCCTCAGTGGCGATTCTGTCGAAGGTATCATGAATGAAAGAGTTCATGATGTTCATGGCCTTCTTGGAGATGCCGATGTCGGGGTGCACCTGCTTGAGAACCTTGTAGATGTAGATAGAGAAGGTCTAGACTCTTCTTCTTCTGGCCTTCTTGTCGGAAGCGGGTCTTTTGGCTTCAGTGGTTTTTCCCATTTTATTTATTTTATATTCCCATTTTAAATTGCTTCATTTCAAGAGATTTAATCTGACAAGCCTATATAATTAATCTGATTGGCTGATAAATAACCTTATTTTTTAAAGGCTTTTTAAACATGCAATCCACTAAATGTGAATGATGGGGAAAGCACTATTTAAAAGCTGTTCAACTGTTAATATCAGATTTTAACACTATGCAAATCATTTGACTGCCGGAATTATAATTATGTTTCTAAACAGCTCAACTATTAGCTTGAGAGGAGTTTATTATTCGGTCACTTTGGGATAGATTTGGAGTTGATTATCTCGAAGGTATATGCAGTAGGGAGTAAGACTACAAAACGGTGTTTATCTATCCTAAAATATCAGTTTCTTGTCTCCTGCTCCCTCTGCTAAAATAATAACAAAGTCGTTTTGAGTTAAATGTTCTTGCAACTGCCCCAGCATCATATCCTTATCCTTTTAGCTCTCAATTATATACTTTTACGATGAATTTCCTGTAATTTATAATAGTAACTGTTGAATACCCACACCTTGGATACCTTTGTAGCAATATCTCAATTTGGCATATGCCTTTTCCGCAAAAGAATACCTTCCGTATGTTGCAAACGATTTTTACTCCACGAAAGGTAATTTTCCATCGA
>Ga0302188_10000521_pt1 | contig 32521 bp, 43 predicted proteins | sample II_Bog_E2_1_FD_198783 | JGI IMG/M metagenome (GOLD analysis project Ga0302188, IMG submission 198783) | Peat permafrost microbial communities from Stordalen Mire near Abisko, Sweden - II_Bog_E2_1 | ecosystem: Environmental > Terrestrial > Soil > Wetlands > Peat | place: Sweden: Abisko...
CCAACCCCAACCCCAACCCCAACCCCAACCCCAACCCCAACCCCAACCCCCAACCCCAACCCCAACCCCAACCCCAACCCCAACCCCAACCCCAACCCCAACCCCAACCCCATATCTGTTGAGTGGTAATATGATACATATATATTATCATCGCTAATAATTTATAATGTTTACGATGGAGAAATTCCTAATACTTTGTTCAGTCATTATGCTGATATAATGTCATCGATGTATTCATGATTAAGTTATTAGAAATAAAAAACTCATCGCCATTAATGATACAACTACCTCGAGAAGACTGCAGACGTCAGAGTATGGACCTATTCGATTTCATTTGGAGTACAATGCTTCTACTATTAATAACTCCACTATCCTAGGCCAGAATATCATCAAAATGATGAACATCCTCACTCTATATTGGGCAAAAACCATTGAAGTTTATTATGTACCAGCTTTAAGCTTTAATGTTGTCACTGGAGCAAATTCTTCCTTCGTTCAATGTCTAGACTTTGTAGTTCCTTAAGATATTATTAACACTCCAGTACCTAATGTAGATTATGGTATTCTTGTTGAAGCATAAAACGATGGAGCTACTGGTGTGACAGCTTACTCGTATCCTTGTGCTTACTCCTTAACAACTAAACAGCCTTTATGGGGTCTATTGCATTGGAATATCAACTATTTAAGTTTTGATTTGCTGTCTTTTCAAATGAACATCAAAATAGGCATCCATGAGTCCACACATCTGCTTGGATTCAGTAGTATTCTATATTCAAACTATTTGTATGGCAAATTTATCTCAAATTCAATGGGATGGTTCATCAATGGAACCTTCATGCAGAAGGCAGTGAGAGATCAATTTGAATGTAGCAACTCATCGGGTATGCCATTGGAAATGAACGGTGGACAGGGCACATGTATGTCTCACTGGTCCTATAAATCTTCCTTCAATGAGTATATGACTGCTGGAGTTATGCCAAACAATCCCACTATTTCGTACATTACCCAAGCTCTGCTCGAGGAAACTGGATGGTACAAAACAGTCCATAAGTAGTATGGTCAATTTTTAAACTGGGGCTATCAGAAAGGGTGCGGGATGCTGAATCAAAACGATTGTAGTTCCGATTAATACTGCAATAATGAAGGAGTCAAAGGGTGTGACTATGATCAAACAGCTCTTGGCTATTGTAAAAATGAAACTCTCAGCTATTGCCTCATCATTCAATACTATTCCAATTATATCTGCGTGGACCCTAACTTTTCAATTAATAGTTTGAATGGTAATTTAACCAATGTGACTGGGTAAGCTGGAGGACAATTTTCTCGATGTTTTGACTCTACTTTAGTTGTGAGTGGCGCCAACTCCACCAAATATCCTTTTAGGTGTTATAAAACTATTTGTTCTTCTACAGGCAAAACTCTCACTGTTCAGGTTGGTAATACTTATGCTCTTTGCCTTTTTCCAAGGCAGAACATTACTGTTTCAGGTTATTCAGGAATATTGACATGTCCCAAATCTTTTTCGAAAATCTGTGCGCAAAAAAGGTGCCCTTTGTAATGCAATGGGAATGGTGTCTGCCTGAAGGGAAAATGCTTGTGTGCTGCTAGTTTTACAGGATAATCCTGTTCTCAGATAACTTCAGTAGGTTTCGCAAGTCAAGCACTAATGTTTATCGCTGAAAATAACAATAACTGCTTAGCTGGTAGTTTTTTAAGTCTATTCGGAGACTGTTAGCCTTGCCCTATCAGCTGTTTAAGCTGCAATTAGGATGGTTGTCAAGTTTGCTTAAACGGAGGTCTACCTTCAAACAGCGGGACTTGCAACTGACTAATAGAGATAAGTATGATTATAAATATTTATGAATAAAATGCATATCAACTTCACCATCAAAATGAATTGAATTTAAGACTCATATTGGTAAACCGTTAGTAAAACATCCATCGGCTGAAGTGGTAGATGGTTTTACAGATTATAGTCGGGTGAGTAACGTATAGATGTCCCTCTTACATTTTTTGGAATTTTTAAATAAAGACGTCGTTCATGAGATTGGGCAGATTAGCTCCGTTATTGGTCTTGCAATACTAAGCAGAAGTCTTGAGATCATTTAAAGAATTTCTCATATTAATAACAAAGTCGCAAAGGAAGGCGTGGCAGGTCTTGCTGACTTCCGCCTCCATTTCAATAATGAATTTGCCGAAAATATTATCGATGGAAGTGTTATATGTCTAATTTTCGTGAGGTTAATCCTATTTCTTGCGCTTTTCCCAATAGTCTCTGATTTATTTGATATAAACCTGGTCGTCCTTGCCAAGCTCCTTCCTTTTCTTGAACTCCTTTTGTGTAAAAGGAAAGAATTTAATCAAATACTTCTTTAGCAGTTCCAGATTGTTTGAATCCTCGGCTTTCTCGTTGGATTCGCCATCTTCTTCTTCTTTGGGATCGATGCTTTCAAGGTCCTCTCTGCTGATGGTAATTTTACTAAATTCAGGCTTCCCATTGTGCTTGGTTTTGATGTGAGTATAAAGTGCTGGATAGCTTAAGTACGATTTGCCACAAGTACAGGAAAAGTTTCTGCCATCTTAGTCGTTTCTAGTTCTTCTCTTCCCCCTCCCATCGGCGTTCTTGTCCGCGTTGTATTTGTCAGTGGATATGTTATTTTAGCTCATTGCCGCCTTTAAATATTATAAAATATAAATGGATCATTTGTTAAAGATGGGAAGATTATCACGCATGATTATTGATTAATAAAACTTAAGAATAATTACTTGATGTCGTATATTACTTATAGTCCCAATGAACTCGTTTACATCAAGGGAATAGGATACGCCACTCTCCTCCACTGTGGCTCCAACTCCACCGTCTCGCAGAAGGTAGACTCCCCTCCTCAAAAAAAATAGTCAATCTACTTCGATCCTTAACTCTTCAATTCCGATCATGATAGTAACAACTCCAAGAAGAGTAAATCCGATTAGGAAAAGTTAGAAAGCAAACCCCTTGAAACAGTCACCGAAGCAAAGGTTTAAGAGAGTACCTCCAGTGCTCCCAACGTCAAAACCGTATAAAAAAAGAAAGGAGAAAACGTGGTGAATATCATCAAGGCCAAACTATCAGATAACTGCACCCTCATATTCACTCCAGACACAAATTTAACCAAGACCATTTTTGTGGTTGTTAAGCCTTTCTTGAATACTCAAAGATCGGAAATCATTGTGGAAATTTAAATATCCAAGACCATCGATACATTTAAAAAACAAATCTTTCAGCAGTTGGAAGAACCCATTGGCAGCTACTATAACATCAAGCTGTTTACAACCCTTCCAACTCTCGCAGAACTCAGTGTGCCCTCAAAATTAGTCAGCCAGTACCTCATCAAGGATAGTGCTAAGATCGTGCTGGCCGCAGACTATGCATTTGGTATAAGGCCACTTCTAATGCAAGGAAATTGCAAGAACAAAATAACGATTACTAATTTTACAATAGCGTCGACTAAAGTTGTAGAATAATTAAAAAAAGTAGACTCAAAGGTGCCGATTGCGCTTCCTCCCCCTTAAGCCCCTTTAATTACAGAGATAATAAAGTAATAACCTCCCGAGAAGAAGATATAGTAGCCAAAAAAGTAAGCAGTGGCTGAGACATAATAGTAAAAAGCATCAGTTGAAAATCTGGCCTACCATGCTCAATGTATCTTTCGCATAACAAAGTCAATGTTGAATTCGCATCTGGAAAGCGCTATTGGGAGGTAAAAATAGACAAAATACCGACGGATGAAGATGATCTCGTTGTTGGAGTTTGTATTCATTCTGACAAGAAAGTTTGCTAATATCTTTGGGGGTACCAAGTGGTTTCAGCAAAGAAGATACACCTTCAAAGAGATTCCATGAATAATGTAGTAGAAGAGGAATCTGAACATTATGGATATGTCCTGAAACAGAATGACAGCTGTGGAATATAACTGAGATTTAAAGCCAAGAAGGCATTTGTAACTTTTTATAAAAACGGAATATCATGCGGGACAGCCTTCCTGATTGATTTTCAAGGACTGAAGATAGAAAACAAACAGCTGACGCCTTTTGTAAACATAGGGGGCGAATCTCAAGTAACTCTGGATTCAAAGGCGATGTTTCCTTTAAATTCGTATCGATTTAAATGAAATTATCTTTCTTGATTTGTGAATGATCTTCAACTAAGAAATCATTAATATCCAAATCTTTACCATTTTATAATTGATCAATATATATTGAAGCAAATGTCCATGCAACAGAAGCAGGCATTCTTGAGGGAAGCCATTCTCGAAAAGGGCATCAATGCTGAAGTCTTCTTTTAGTATTGGTCCACCCTCGCCATAGGTAACCATTACTCAATATAGAGCTTGAGGATGTTACCATTGAAATGCTTTAAAGTGTCGTCTCCTAATTTTTAGATAAACATCCTCACACCAATTAAGCCCAAGAAGAATAATAATTTACTGATTTTCAGGAGGCAGAGCAAAAAGAAGCCAAAAAATAAGAAAGGATTGATCCTGCTAATTTCAATTGGGATTTTTTAAGTCCAAAGCACCACACTAACAATGAGCCCAAACCTCAATAAACAAAAAAAATTGAGCCAATAAAGCCAAATCCTAACGTAAGACCTTCCCTGCAATAACAACGAAAATCTCAGCAGACCGAAGTAAAGAAGTAAATTTCCAAGCCATCATCAGCTCCTGTAATTCCTAAATAAAACATAAATCTAATGTAATAAATAATTCCCTCCGAGCCGTTGAAATAGTAAAAGGGTCTGACGGTAAAGTAGGTGTTAGATTCATCGAAGTTAAACACGATAAAGTGCCTTAGGCTGCAAGAAAACGTGCTCAGTCACCACATAAACGTGGAGATAATGCTAACCAAGTAATGTATATTAGAAAGGTAGTGTTGCCGAAGTAGAGGATAACAGCAATACTTTTATCAACAAGTTCATCAGGAATACCTTCATCCTCTTCACCATTAAAACAGTAGCTAGGAATAAAAATCGGTCTGTTGGCATCAGTTGGGAGGTCAAGAGAAGACCGCAAGATTTTTAATGGCTCAGACATATGCTGGTGAAATGTCATCCAGGCATCGTAGTTCCACCTCTCCCTCCCATGGCCAAATCAAAGGAAAAGATCTTTGGTTACCAGAAGAAGCTGTAGCATTTTCTGTTGGACTGCTATCGATGCCCGTAGTTAAAAAATTCAAAGCACTTCTAAATATTTCTGTCATATTCAAACCCTGCCGATTATGATGCATATGTGAAGAACAATGAGACAGTTTCTAAGCCGAAGACTCTAAATCACATTCTGAATATGACAGGAGTGGTGTAAACCCTGTTTAGTAAAAACATCGATCAATACGGAGAAGGACTGCGTAATTACCTAAACAAAACGTCCAATCACTTGAAGCAGTAAACCGATTGTTATTTAGTGCCAAACTTATCCTTCACTAAATCAACGAAGCATACGATAAGATTTCTGGGGAGTATAAAAATCTAGCAAGCGTATTTTTTTAGATGTCTGATGAATCGCATTCCTTCAGTGACGAAGTGTGCTATTAAAGATTAGCCAATACATATAAGCAAATCGCTGTCCTTTCGGGATTGCACTCCACCTTCTGCGAGGGGGAGAAAGATTTTATTGACGCATATATGGACAGTCACTTCGCTTACGAGAAAGATAGGCTCGATAATATGCAGAGTCTAATCACAAAAAGGGAGATGTTTGCAGCTGAACTTTCAAAACGTGTCAAGTAGGAAGATAGCAAGGGAGGAATGTTTGGCAAAATAGCCAGTTTTTTTGGATAAAGAGCTGAGACCGTCGATAGTCCTTCAGCGAACTACGAAACTCTCAACAATCAGGTCGGGTTTTACAACAATCAGCTGCTTAGAGAGAGCGTTAGATGCGTTGAAGGTATCATAGAATCTCATATTAACCACTTTTCGGGCTACGGACATAGTCGCATTGATAGCGTCGATAACATGCAAAAAACATGGTCCAATATTTTAGTGGAGTTTAGCAAACTTAACGCCTCGAAACCCAAATGATTATGATGAATCTAAATTATTGAGAATTAAATGAAACTACACGCATATGAATCTTTTTCTCTTGGTGGATATTGTTCAAATATAGATGTGGTATGGATGAATTTATTATTTTTTGATTATCAATGATAACCAGACTGGCCAGCAACTTCTTGAGAGTCAATCGCGCTTTGTTCAGTACTATGTTCGCGACGCAGGCACCCTCAAACTCAACGAAGTCGATTAAGTCAAAAAAGAGTACAACAACCACGTGGTTTAAAAATTCTACAATAAACATTACTACAACCCCGAATACATGTATGACACTGAGGGACCAGAAATCATGCGACTTTACAGTTCCAAAGACAACTCAGAAAGTTTCACTTTTACCGATGTGCTCGACAGCTTTTACAACAATGTATATCCCATCAAATGTAGTGGATATGCCCCGAATACTACTATCCTATGTTCTTCTGTGCTTTCCTCTACGCCTTCGAACCAGAATGGACTATTCACTATCCTTATGAGAAAGGACCACTCTCACCCAAGTTCAGAGGAGAACACGCCCTAAGAAGATACGCTACTGGAGAAGAGAGGTAAGAGAAAATATATTCAGATGTATTGCTTGTAAACTGTGCGCAGCCGCCTGCCCAGCAGTGGCAATCACTATCGAGAGTGAGCCACGTCCTGATGGCTCGAGAAGAACCACCAGATACGATATAGACATGACTAAGTGTATTTACTGCGGTTTTTGCCAAGAAGCCTGCCCAGTTGATGCCATCGTTGAAGGCCCTAACTACTAGACAGCAGTGATCAACCATGAATAACTCTTCTACAACAAGCAAAAACTGTTAGCAAACGGAGACAAATGGGAGCCCCAACTGGCAAGGAACATCGAATCATAAATCCGATCTTTCTGATCCTCATTGAATCAGCCATCATTTGTTATTTATCAAACAAATAGAATAATAACTGAAATTGAGTTTGGCTAATACTCAACCAACTAACAAGCATTATTTACTCTATCCCTGTCAGAGAAGATAACAACAGTCAAGTAGTCGATATAAATAAAAGGCTCAATAATTTTCTTGAGAAATAATATTAAAATAAGTTACATTAAGATGGCTTCGAATTTTCCGCTGCTGCCAGGGTTCGCACCCACTCAATAGTTTAAATAGCACTACAAAAAGGTGAGTGCCAAAAAGCAAGAAGACAATCGTGACATCAACAAGATAGAACCCACCAAATATCCTCTACCCCGCCAACCCGCCTACCAGGAACCGCAAGTCAACAACAAAAATTTTGTATCCACCAGCCACGATCATTTCAACCCCAAAAATGTTGCAAAGGACACTTCTCAGCTTTATCAACCGGATTGGGTTGCTTTAGATAGACACGTGCTTCGATTCTTCGGATATTTCAAAGAGAGCGTTGTCGAAAGCAATAGTTAAAACTCAAGGAACAGAAAAATTAAGTTTCTGTTCTACCTGGAAGACAACTCCATCTCCATCAATGAGGAAAAGTTCGAAAACTCAGGGATCCCCCAAGGCAAATTTTTGAAAAGGTAAAAGTACGTGCTCGAAAATGGCAAATTTTTAACAGCCTACGACATACACATCGGCCAAGCTATCACTCTCTACGGAAGGTCTATTTATCTCTATAATTGTGACTAATACACAAGAGAATTCTATTAAAAACTTGGACAGCCTCAAGGCCCAGCAGAACCCTATGAGCAGGATCAGTGGACATCGACTGCCACAAACATTTGGGTTCCCAAGAAGGATGCCCAAATGAAGGAGTATCTCTAAAAGAAACTAGGCGGAGGCAAGGTGAACTCTGAAAAACAGTTTTTATAAAACGATAGGAAAGTACTGAAGTTCTACGCTCGATTCGAAGGTGCTCCCTTTATTGTCCATTTCTTCTTGGCTGATGATACCATTGAGGTCAGAGAAGTCTCTTTGCCAAATTCAGGAAAAGATCCCTTCCCTGTGACTTTTAGAAGACAAAAACTTGCTAAAAATTTTGCCATTAACCAGCCTGGACAGACTTATGCGTAAAACTTTTTGAAAGCGGAAGAACTTAAAGTCGGCGGACCGTTATAAGTCTTTGGCAGAACATACAGTCTAGAAGGATGCGACTAATTCACAAGAAACTACTACGCCTAGAAATTTGGGATCGTCTTCCCAAATATTGAAAATGATAAATCCGGCCAGCAACCCCCCAAGTCCAGTAAAAATAATTATATTTAGACATAATAATCCCCCCTCATAATGGAATCGGTTCCGAGGAAGACTCTTTGGGATATATCTTTAGATTGATTCCTAAGCCTCCCATGAAAGACTTTTTCAAATGGGTGGACCAGCAAGTGTCCTTGCGTTTCAATGCTGTTTTCTCTAGTCCTAAACCCGAGGACAGCCTCAGAAAGTTTATCATTACCTATTATTTGAATGACGATAGTCTGCAAATATATGAGCCACCAGTCAAAAACTCAGGATTTTGGACGGGAAAGTTCCTAGAGAGAGGGTCCTACAAGTCTGACAAGGGCGAAGTCTACAAGCCAGAGCACTTAATCGTCGGGCAGGACATCAATATAAACGGTTACTTGCTGCACATAACTGACTGCGATGATTTCACTAAGAAGTGGTATGCCTAAAATACGATTTGGGCTTGATTGATCGACCTCATTTGAATAAATCATTTATGATGTTATTTATTAACTGAATTTGTTTATTCGTAGTCACATTTGTTAAGCTCTTATAATTATTGGGTATGATAGTAAACGCCCCCAAAAAACATAGCGAGGTCGCACATAACTTCAAGAACAGATACGTAGACCCCAGCGAACTCCAAAAACCCAGTGCTGAGGTGTCCACAAAGATAATGAGAACAGCCAGAGAAAAGATCGATTAAATTTTAGGGGTGAAGAAAGAATCAGCCTTCGGGACGAATATACAAAAATTGGGAAACACCACTTCGGAAATGGTCAAATTTACTGCCCGAGGAGAGGAGGGAGCAACCAAGCAGAGAGTGGCCAGAATAGATTCAGTGCAGATAGATCCTCTTGCTCCAGCCATGCACAAGCATAGGAAACTACCCAAAGGTCCAGGATCACCTCCTCCTCCGATGTTAAGATCTCCTCCCCGTAAACTGACTCAAAAAGATATGGCTGATTGGAAAGTACCCCCTTGCATTTCTAACTGGAAAAACTCAAGAGGATACACCATTCCTATCCACATGAGATTAGCGGCAGACGGACGATCTTTGCAGCACAACTCCATCAATGAAAACTTCGCAGATATTATTGACTCACTCTACATCGCTGAGAGGCAGTCCAAGGTTGAACTGGAGGAAAGAGCTAAAATTCAAAGGAGCGTAGACTACAAGCAATATTTGAAAAAGGAAGAGGAACTCAGGAAGGCTGCCCTCGAAGCAAGAGAGGAGTATAAGAAGATTCAAGAAGAAGAAAATGATGAGGATGAAGACGAAGATGGAGAAGCTCAAGAACGAGAAGAGTTCAGGTATCACAGAATGAGGGAAATTGAACGGGATGAGCGGATGAAAAAAGTAGGCGGGGAAAGAAAAAAACAAATCAAAAAGGATGAAAGGGACATCAGTGAAAAAGTAGCTCTCGGACAAGCACAACCCACCAACCAAGAAATGATGTACGATCAACGCCTGTTTGATAACGCTGCAGGGCTTTAGGCTGGTAATTCAGACAGTGAAGAGGATAACTTGTACGACAAGCCTCTCTTTGCTGATAGAAGCGCCGTCCACGCCCAAACAGCAAACAGTGGAGCCCAAGACAAAAACATCAGAACAGCCCCAGTGCAGTTTGAAATGCACAAATAATCGATATTCGGGATGAACGACCTCCTTTCGAAGCCCACGAAAAAGGTGAAGCGTGATGAATGATGTTGAGATTACGTCTTTTGAACGGTTAACTGGATAGATAACATTATCTTTATTAAGTTATATGCAGCTCGCTCATATTTTAATGCATGTACGCATTTACTTACTGGCATGCATATTATGATTCAGCCTACTTGCACTACCCCGTCAAGATATCGCCCTACTTATACAAAGAGTACCGCTGCTGTCATTTAGGCTGCAGATTAATGCCGCTCCTCACATCAAATGGATGGAATTTCCCTTACTGCCGCAACTGCCCAAACTGTTCGAACTCGTCGAGACCTTTATGAATAATAAGGCTATGTGGATACCCTGCAACTGTAATATTATTGAAGCCATCACCATTGAGACCAATCTCAATTAAATTCTGTTAAGAATCTACTGTGAAAAACTATACGCTAAGGAGTACTGGTTGCAAGATAAAAGACGAGTGCAAGCATCATTCGTCCATTTTTTAATTATTCTGAAGCATATCGTGGTGGCTCTGATTCCTGAAGATTGCTCGTGCCTTCTGCAAGTGATGCAATAACAAAAGCTGTGCATCCAAATCGGGTGCTTAGAGGTAGCAATACAGATAACAGTAGACGTTAGTTAATCAAGTACTGTCGAATCTCAAACCAATCTTTAAGTACATGCTGCACAAACTGTTTCGGGAAGAAAAACAGCTGACAAAACTGTTTTTCGATGAAATACGCACGTTTTCTCAAAGACTGCCAGAAATAACAAGAGAGCAGCTCATTTAAATCCCAAAACTCATGCACTACATCTGTCTCCGAAATCCAATCGACACCACCAAGGAACATACTCATCATTTGGAGGAACAAATCAGAAAGAAATCCACTACTTTGCAACAAAAAACTAAAGTGTAGTCGCCACTGCGAAGTATTGAAGAGGAGGACGAGAGAAATTCGGATATCCTAGATACTCGTTAGTTTATTAAAAATCGGGAAAATAACAAATCAACAGATAGGTAGTCTACAATTCAGTCAATAAACAGAGGCCACCACAAGGCCAAAAACATCATATTCTTTAAATTTGTCAAAAGCATTTGCAAGGAGGACACTCTCCTCGATAAAAAACCTACGATGGATTCGTTGTAAACTAAAGAGAAATCCCTTTCAATTGAAAAGGTAACCAGGTACAGGTCCAGCACCATCGATCCGCACTCGAAACATCCTATCAAAAGCAAAAGCTTCATGGAATCACGAACCAAGCTGATTTCAGTCTCTAAAAATCGAAGAGAGAGGATCAATACGTCCAAGTCCAAGGATTCCAAAAAAACCATTGAGTTAAAGAGGAAACAGGCAGACGGAAAGGAAGAGGAAGAAATCGAACGCAAAAATAAACCTCCCAAGAAAAAACAATTTTTAGCTCCCACGAAGCCTATTTTCTACTCATCGCAGATCCATTTAACGACAGGTCAAAGCAAGGGGTGGGGCGTGATCCGGGAATTTGTCTTCAACAAAATCGTTCAAAGGAAAGTTATGCGATTGTTGTCCTCTTTTTGATATTACTTTAATACATTACAACAGATCTTTGCAATATATCCAGACAATAAAATTGATATTAATTCTATTAGACATGAAATTGGTGGTTCTCACTGCGATTCTACTGGCTGTCGTCGCCTGTGATAGCTGGGCTGTTCTAGTTGCTGGCTCCAACACGTGGTCCAACTATCGACACCAAGCTGATGTTTATCATGCCTATCAGGTACTTATTAAAGGAGGATTTGATCCCGAAAGAATTATTACCTTAGCCTACGATGACATCGCACACCACTCGACTAATCCCTTCAAAGGCAAAGTATTCAATAGGCCCACCTACAAAGATGCAGGAGTTGATGTGTATAGTGGAGTCAAGATTGATTACTCCAAGCTAGAAGTCACCCCTTAAATCTTTGAAGCCGTCCTCTCGGGAAACAAAAGCGCTGTGAAAGGAAAAGGAACAGAGAGAGTTCTTGAAAGCACTGGTTCAGACAACATCTTCATCTTTTTCTCTGATCATGGAGCGGCTGGACTGATCGCCTTCCCTCATAAGTATTTGTATGCTGATCACCTCAACCAAATTTTCACTAAGATGAACGGCAAGTACAAAAAGCTAGTGTTTTATCTTGAGGTATTTAATGATTAACTCAGTCATGCGAATCTGGATCTATGTTTGTCAATCTCCCCAAAAACACTGGGGTTTACGGATTGTCCGCTGCCAATCCAACAGAATCGTCATGGGGAACGTATTGCGCTCCCGATGATGTGGTGGGCGGTAAGCACATTGGATCCTGCTTGGGAGATCTCTTCAGCGTTAACTTTTTGGAGGATACATAAAAGGGAAATTATGATTCCTAGACTTTACTAGATCAGTTTCAAATCATTCAAAAATTAACTAGCAAGAGTCATGTCTTGCAATGGGGTGACCTCTCCTTCCAATCCGACAAAATCTCACAGTATCTCTCTGGTCCCAAGAGAATAGGAGATCTCATCAAACTTTATAGGCCCATTCAAAGAGTTGGACAGAAGGCTACAACAGGCAGCGTAATGGACAGCAGGACAATGAAACTGCAATCTCTTTCTGCAATTTATTCAAGAGATCACTCAAGAGAAACGTTTGAATAAATGATTCACTAAATGGAATCCATGCAAAGATTGGATAGAACCTTTGGTGGTGTCAGCACGAAATTGGATGTTGATGGAGATTACAACGCAGAAAATATCAATTTTGACTGTCTGAGAACCACAGTTGATTCGTATGAGGCAAAATGTGGCAAATTTAGTGACTATGGCTTGGGCTTTATCAAGTACTTTGCTCAAGCCTGCGAAAGGTATGCTGCTGAGGCCATTCTAGAGCAGGTGTAGTGCTGATCAGTCAATATTAATTTGAATGGTTTTACGGCTATAATTGAATATTATTTGTGTAACTTGCATGGGAGATCTGCTGCTAAACTGGCTCAACGACGAGATTCAGTTGTCCAGAAAGATCACTAACTTCGAGGACGATTTTCATAATGGCTTTCTGTTTGGCGAATTGCTCGCGAAGTACAGCCAACAGCTGAATTTTCACGAATTCGTCGATAAGTACAAGATGAGGCACGTAGAGACGACAAAGCTTCTCGGATAAGCAATTTTTCGCTGCTGATGGATACGTTTACAGCACTGCGGGTGACTTTCGATTCGAATATAGCGATGAAGGTGATAAATCGGGAGCTGGGTTTCGCTAAAAAACTACTTTACGAGCTGAAGACAGTAGCGAATTAGTAATATAGCAATTGGAGAAGACCAATGATAACGCTTTCAGCAAGACCAACCGCCTCAATAAGACCCTCACGCCACTCAAGAAGATACAAATTACTAAGGAGAGGTTCGATCAGGTCGCCAAGGAACACTTTGTTAAGCAGTTGAACGAGATGCATCCAGCACAGAAGGAAATCATTTAGCAGGGACTGCTCAAAAAGTTTGTAGATTTTGAACACAAAAGTAGATTGAAGGCTGCGCAAGAGGAGGAAAAGTCAAGGCAGGCCAGACTGTTAATCCAATCCAAATTTAACTAGCAGGAGAGATAAAACATTAAGAAATCGGAATAGTTTCGAAAACAGTGGTAGGCTGATCACTTGGAAAAGTGGGCTGCCAATAGGACTATCAGGCAAGCCCAAGTCACGAAGGATGAACAGTACAGAAGCAAACTCTAGAATCAAAAAATACAAAGTAGAACTATGTCTTAAATGAATGCCATGAAAGCACTAGGCAATGATATTGCCAATTTTTAACGCAAAAATTTGAACAGCAAGCTAGTGGATGATTCTGACTCCGACCACGAGGAAGAGGTCAAGCTCAACAAGACGATGTCATAAAAACCGGAACAACTGAAGGTGAAGGATGAAGTGAAAGATGAACGGCGCTTCACGGGTGCTTAAAACTAGAAGAAGAAGCATCAGCGATAAAAACGAAGGAGAAAGATGATTGTTGAGCAGCAGAAGAGATACCAGATGGTAGAAATTGCTAGGAGGGAAAGGTGCATCATCGCCACTATTGAGCAGACCTCAAAGCAGGAGAAGGAGATCCAGTATGAAATATGGAGAGCTTGGCAGAATAAGAATGTCATTCTAGACAATAAATCCTTGTTCGATGAGAAGATCAAATAAAAAAATTAAACCAGAGACATCAATGCTAAATTTAAGAAAGATGAACTGCTAAAACTTTATCGAGAGGAGCACAAAACTTAGGTGGCCGCTGGCGTTGCGGAAACGACTGCTCTACATAGAGGCCATCAGGTGTCCACCCGTAAAAGAGACTATAATGAGTGCCAAAAAATGATAGAATAGCTGCTTGAGTTAACTGAAAAGATCTATACAAGTTGTCAGGAACGAAACAGTCAATAAATTGATAGTTTAGAATTGTAGGCCTCACTGATTCGGTTTGTGGAGGGAATCAAGTCAACGGAGGAGGAAAATGCCCTCAAGCTGAAGCACTATATTTAGGCATCGAATTAATGGAGCTTTCCGATCACTAGACCCGAGGAGGAAGTGCCCACCGATGCGAAAGAGGAAAACAGTTTACCGAATGAATATGTCAACAACTATTATCTCGGAAATATGTTAAGAAACATCTTCTAAAGACAGATTGGATCGCCAGCAAAGTAAATCTATAGCTCACCTCCAAGCAAACTGCTCATTTCTTTAATTGGCTTAGATTTTGCTAGGAAACACTATGTGGCTGAGAATATCGCAGCCCAAAATGGATTCACTGTCATTTAGGTCGATAAATTGATTGAGTCCAAACTCAAAGATTGGCAAGATTTCAAGAAAAAAAAAATTGAAGTTTCCTACTAAACCGAAACAATAGCCGCCCAATCTTTTACAGGCTCACCTGTTGACGAAAAAATAATTATCAAGCTCATCAAGGAAGAAGCCGATAAACATGCAATCTCAGTGCTCATCGATTATCCAAATACCTACTAACAGGCTATTGAACTTTGTAGAGTCATCTCCAATGTCTTACCTCAGGACATGCTCGCCTAAGATAGGCTCGCTCGAAAAGTCAAATAATTTTAAAGATTGGTCAAATCGAGCTAAGCCAAGATCACTCCCCGACAAGTCAGGGAGTGTGGAGTTGATTTTGTGTGGTGGATAGAAGTAAGCCCATAGAATTCATTGGATCGTATGCTCGGGAGGAGATGGATAGGTCCGACCTAAGTGCATATAAATGATGATATAGAGCCTTATAATTTAAGAGAGGGTGAAAAGGCCTCAGCCTTAGCCATGAGAAATCACTTCAAGATGAAGCACAAAAGCAAACTATAAAGTTGGTTTGAGATGTTTGGAACTGAATTCGGATCCAGCGAGTTGGTGTCCCAAAGATGTTGGTAATAAATTGATGGTAATTGTGATAAGTAGCAGTTGGAAGGTGCTGTCCTAGCAAAGTTAAAATAAGTTATGCTTCTAAAAGAGAAGCAAAAGGAGTGGGTCAATGTAAAGCAATAGGAGCAGAAAAAAGTACAATAGGCGAGAGAGTAGGAAGCAAATAACAGGCAACTTACTCGATAAAAATGTGGCTTTACATCGCAAGATAAGATAAAAGCTGAATTAAGCCAGGCTTTAAGCAAATCTGAATTAGATAAAACATTTATAGATCAGACTGCTGATATTTGGAATAGAATCGAGAGCACGACCATAAACAGTCTCGTTAAAGTCTTTCAGAGTTTGTAGGAACAGTAATTAGGAAAAAGAAATCACATGGCGCAAGTCAAAAAAGCATTTATCGCCCTTCTCACTCGGGAAGATCACAAGTTCCACCTCATCAAGGACTTTCAGATTAAATACAATAAGTTTATCACTGAAAATTAAGATATGCTGGCCTATTAATACACCAAAGAGGAGCTACATCAAAGAGTCGAGGACTTAGAAAATGATCTGCTTGCAATCGTCGAAGAAAAAAAGGAAGATGCCATCGCAGATCGGAGTGGGGTTATGGGCTCAGGTTGGCTCGAGTCACAGCTGGAAATCATCTCGTCCTCCTTGTATGTGCTCGTACAGACCGAACTCAACAGATTTGCGGTTGCTGAAAAACTGCTTGTGGATTATTATGCCAAAAGATTCATGGTCAATACCAAAACTTTTGAACCTCTCTCTGCTGAACTGAACAATGATACAATTAGTCCTTTAGATAACTTTAAGGATGGAACTTGTCCTAAACTATAAAAGATGATATCCGAGGCCTTGAGAATTTTAAACAGATAAGAATAGGTGCTCGACGATAAGGCTAAAAAAGGAGGAAAGGCTCCTCCTAAGAAAGAGGAAAAGAAAGCTGCCAAGAAGGGAGGGAAGGATGAAGTGGAGGAAGTGAAAGAGCCAACTGCTTAAGAACTTGAGCTGAAGAAAGCAATCAATACTTAGAAAGCCATCTTAAGACAGAGACTGAATAGAATTAAAACATTCGGTTCAAACAAACTGAAGAATACGAATGAGAACATGCAAAAGCTATATAGCGAACTCGAGGATCTATACATTTACACTTATAAAGTATAGTGCAGGGCCACTTTCAGTCTCACTAACATTTTTAAAAAGGCCATTGAGAAGGAGCAGAGGATATAAAGCTAGGTTCAAATCCACCACGTAGAAGTCACTCAAACTGACAACATCCGAAACTTTGAAAGAGAAAAGGTATTACATTTGTTATACAGCCCACTATTCTTCCTGCCCGAGAGCAAGCTTCCTAGAATCACTTTACCCTCACCAATATCAACGAAATTTTCAAGCTTTTCAGGGAGCAAGCCGAAGGCCATATAATTTCGACAAAAAGACTGACAATTTTGTTAAAAAGGTTGGTGGTAAGAATCCCATGATATAGACTAATCCTCAGCTGAGAAAATTGCTGCCTATGAGTTGGAAAGGAATCACGGTTGTGCAAGCTGAAAACTTTGCAAAGCTGCTGGACTATCAAAACACTGCCTATGTCGACCTGATTAAAATTTTCGCATTTGTAGTGCTTAGTGGGTATACAATTCCAAATGATGATCAGCTCGAGCAGTACACCCTCGATCTTACTCATTATAGCTCTCTGAAATAACTGCCAGCTGATAAATTTATAGGAACTCCAGCGTGGTTCGATGAGCCCATCGAATAGAAGTAAAGTACTCATACATCGATTCAGATATTCGTCCTTTCATGAGAAACAACTTCGTGAAGAGAGTGTTGTTCAGTCTGTTCAAGAGGGAGGATGACTTCCTATAGATAAGCAGATACTTGGCTGTTGTGAGTCTGTCGGAGTTCGCAGAAGCCAAAAAGGTCCGTGGAGGAGAGACCACCTATTTCGACTATGCCTTTGCCTGATTAGCAACAATCAATATAAATCATTAATTCGTTTAAATTACATCAGATCAAAAATATTAAACGACTCTCTTCCCAGTATCCCGTGAAGATGCCTTTCTATGCCACAAAAGTGCCCTAGTGCTCGATTTGGCCCTGACGCATCGTGCCCATAAACCGCTCTCCAGTGTTGAAAATGCACATGGTTGTGCCATCGATGACACCGCACCTGAAATTGCCATCGACCTCAATGATAACCCTCTCCTAATTGGGTTCAAGAGGCAGAAGGATGAATTTGCCCCATCCATGCATCCTGCCCTATCTCCATTCACCTTGATATATAATTTATCCGTTTTTGATGAGCTTTCCATATCCTGCAGGTGCACTTTAATCATTAGATCGGCCTTAGTACTATACTCCTTCTGGATAATGTATTTTGCAAAGAGAATCCTTTATTATTTTTCTGTGAAGAGGATGGCTCAGAACTGCTCCTAGTTGCAGTAAAATTTAATTTACTGCCGCAACAGCAGCCTGCAGAGAGATGATCTATGATGTACTGCGTAAAGATCGAGGATGAGATTGGATAGTGGTGGATGACGAGTGAGAAGTGAAAGTTTACGAGATAGAAATGGCCTCTCTGTCTTCATAGTGGCATACGCCTGTGTTATTGTTGAGCAAATCCGATTTTGTACTGTTCAAAGCATTTGATGCTATCAGGGTACTGTCGATTGCCAGATTCTAAATTTTACGTAATTTTTTAATTTTGCTGATGGCTCCACACCGATTCTTTTTCTATTATGATGTCTTCTTGACACAGGCTGATTCTAGCTGCTGCTTTTATTGCTGTAATTTGGTGGGGTCTTTGCTATAGCTATCTTCAAATCCACTATTATAATTTTTTAGGATTTGTAAGGCATCTTTATAGCTATTGATGGGACAGTTCTCCACGCCAGGCCTATTTTAACTATCTCCATCCTCATATTTCATTTGGTGGTCGCTGAGTGTTTCGTGAGTACTCTTTAAGGAACGTTCTTCTTCGAGGATTTACGACTGCAGGGATTGCATGGAAATAGTCATAGACATATCATGCTCACTGACCTCTTTGATGACTTCTAATTCTTAAATTCTAATTGGCGAATCGTCATCAAAGCTGACTGCAGCTTCCCTTTTCATGTCTTTTAGTTCCTAAATATATCGCTTGAAAGATTATACCTACCGAAATAGTTCTTGGATTCTTTCTTCCTTTTTTTAGTTCTACCACAGCAAAACCTATTGGTTACTTACGGCGTCCTCCAGCTCAAGAAGAGTGGCCATTTGATGTTTCCGCAAGGAACTGTTGTCCTCTTTAAGCTCGGCAACTTGATGCTATAGTTATTGAATGGTCGCAGTTAGTTGATTTTCTTTCAGCTGTTGGACATTTGTTTGCCAACGCACTGCTCCGCATATTCTGGCTTGAATTTCCTCCACAAATTGATGGTAGTCCGATAGCTCCTTGTCTATGAGAGTTCTTGCACTATTCAGCAGTTGCTTGGTAAGGCGATGAGGTGATCGGTTAACTGACATCGATTTATAAATATTAACTTACCTCATCCATAGAACTAAATTATTATCATTTGGTTTAGTATGGACTATCTACAGACAGTCATGGACACTGCACTAGGATACACTCCGGCTTTATATTATGTTACTGTATTTATCGGATTCACAACTATTCTTTCATATGTCTGGACCATCCTTAAGGGAATGGTGAGGCTCATATTTCAACGCAGACTTAAACTTATTGAGAGGTACGGAAAAGGTTCTTGGGTTTTGGTGACTGGATCTTCAGATGGTACATCACAGCATAAATTAGGAATTGGCAAAGAATTTGCCTTTGAATTTGCTCGGGAGGGATTCAACATCCTTATCTTAGCCCGGACATAATCTAAGCTAAAGAAAGTAAAGTAGGCCATACAAACATAATTTCCAGGAATTGAAGTATAAATTATTGTGACAGATCTGGTGAAAGAAGGAGGCAAGGACAAACTGCAAGATGTGCTGGTTGACCTGAGTAAATATGATATTTCAGTTGTTGTCAATAATGCTGGAGTTGATATCCTTGATTAGTTTCTGAACCTCTCAATTCAAACTATCACAGATCTTATACAAATCAACTGCTTTGCCCTCACTGCTATCACTTATCTCTTCCTTAACCGCCACCAAGAACGACTACGCAAAACAGGCAAAAGATGCAGCATCATCAATGTATCTTCAGTTGCAGGTAATCATTTAAGTATTCAGGCGAGATGCCATTGCCTCTTCATAACGTATACTCTGCGTCTAAGGCTTATGTAAACCAGCTCACCAAGATCCTTGCTTTAGAGTATCCCGCTATAGACTGGCTCGTCCTTCGCCCTTCAGAAGTATCGACTCCGATGACCTGCCACAAACCCTTAGACATTTTTACGATAACACCACGACAGTGTGCGGCGGGTACACTAAACGATCTTGGACACAGAGTTGAGACAAATGGGCATATTTCTCACAAGATACAAAGTTTCATTTACACGATAGTGCCTCGGTGGTTGTTCAATCTCCTATGGACAAAAGTATTCGCCCCTGAGTTCATGCAGCTGCGCAAAGAATACAATTAAAAGATTATAAAAAAACAGTGATCTGTATTAAAATAGACATCACTCTTTGAGATTACAGCTGTCTTCAAGCGCTTCTGGCCCTTTTGACGAAAGGCTATCTTCATAAGCCTCTACGTCTTCGATATACTCGATCTGCTCGAATCTTTCGTTGAATTCACAGAGTTTACGCGCTCTTCTAACTTTCATTCCTATTCTCACGCAGTTTATTCCCCAGACAATTGCAGCGGTAATCAGAATTGCTGCCAGCAGCATTTAATATGTTTACCAAGGGATTGGAGTTTGCTCAAACAAAATTTGTGTACCTTGAGTAGTATTGACTTGACCACTTGAAGTAAATTCACGCATCTTTGAGAAAGCGGTTCTGCCTTGTCCAATCCATCCACTCCCGCACTTGAATTTAGCCTCATATTTGATGTTGGAGGATGGAGGCAATTAAACGTCTGTTTGGAAAAAGGATGGAGATATGAGCTAGCCTGTTACATCTCCTCTAACTATGGTCTCATCTGTTTTTTAGAGAACCGTCTTTCCCTCAGTGTCGACTATTTTTAAAAAGCTGAGAAAGCTCATTTTGCATCCTTCAATGTAGACTGCGACTCTGCTGCCTTTTTCCATAATTACGACTTGAGGGTTGACTAAAGAGATCAATTTAATGACAAGTGTTAATCCTCTTTGAAGGCGAGTGTCGATCTGCTGTTGGCTGTCACGAGATCGATTCGTGGTGCCGAGTCCAACTGAATATACTAGGCCATTCATGGTATCAGAAGGATATTTGGTAATAGTTTTGCCATCACAGCTCTTGGAAAGAATATCGGGATAATGAGAAGCCCCATAGACCCAATCCACCAAATTACCACTATTATCTACTTGTTAGTCAGCTTTTGGTGTCAGTTATTATAGCTGTTGACTTACGTTTTTTTGCAAGTCATACGACCTCAGCATATCGGATATATCTTCGTACAGCTCATGCTCCTATGTTTAATGTATGTTTTTATCGTTGTACTATTTGGTCCATGGGTATGAAATAGCAGATGATCCTTCATGCACATAGACTGACAAGTCAATTGGATACTTGAGATATAGATGCTATAGAATTTTAAATGCCGACGTTTTATTGCATTTTTAGTTATTATTAATGGGAAAATCGAGGAGCACGTCTGCCTGCTTTGGAAAAGTAGTTTGTGTGCCTTGCATATAGCCTGAAGGGTTTGCTAAAGGGAAGAATATGATCCTAGCAGCAGTAATTTTACCATAACTATTAAATAGGAGATCTGGACCAAGTGAGTCATCACCTTGAAGTCCAGAGATCAACAAAACAGTTCGATTACGGCTTGATTCTTTAGCCAATTCTGCATTTTCGTAGAGATAGAAGTAAAATTCGCACGGAACTTGGCCACACAACTACTATTTGGTGGCATAATTAGTGGCATTTATCACAAAGTTGGGAGGTACTACTTTCTGCCATTGCTCATGGTACTTGTTATAGTCGGCTGATGCAACTGCGACTGCAGTTAGCCATGCTAGAATAAGAAGGGAGTGAACAAAGTTGATACGCATATATTATAAGAATATATTAGATTACTTTCTAACGAATGAATGAATAATTGAAAGGTTAGAACGTGGAGATTGACATGTCCACACTCTCATAAGCACAAAAAAAGATGTGCGTGCAGTTGCTGGCTCACTCCAATATTCAGTTTCAGCAGAGGGATAACGAATTTGTTGCACAGATTAAGATCGATCCTACTCAACTACCCAAATCTAATGGTTCTCTTTCTCAAGTCACCCAAAAGCCCAAGGCTGAAGCCAAAAGGGAAATATTCAGTGGTGGCAAGAAAGCTCTCTCGCGAACAGTCAAAACTGGATAATTACTTAGACTCTAATCATTGCATCGCACAGTATAAATTTATATCTACCCTAAAAGATTATCAGGAGTGGCGCTATGCGAAATGGTCGAAGGCATCTATTAGAAGTTCTGGATCGAGAATAAGAAGAAGTCAACGCAGATTCGTAATATTAACTTCCCATAATGGGTCTATCGCCAAATCATCCTCCCCCGTGGCGACAAGCTGAGGATTTAGCAGCTGCTTGTAAATCTGATCGATTCCCTCAACCACTTTCAGAATAAAATCCCGGGGTTAAAGCTTTTCTATTCTTTTCTGGCTGAAAAATTGCCCATCGACGCTCTTTTCTATTTTTTAGTGCTGAGAGGACTGCTTTAGCAGGTAATTAAAGAACGCATCGTCGAAAAAGCTCCGCAGAATAGTGCAGGTCTAATATTAGGATTTAAGCTCAAGCTGAACCCCTACGAACGGAGTGTGAGTGAGGAGGAAGTGCTAATTTTTTTGAAAGTGCTGTTCAGCGGAGGTCTGTCTTGCAGCCGCAGTAAAGCTAAATGTTTCGAGGAGGTGCATCAAAGCCTTACAAATCATATGTTCTTTGACGAGCAACGCAAGAAGAACTACATATACTTTTTTGATTTACTGGAGCAACTCATCATGGAGTTCATGGACTGTGAAGCTTCGAGCTGCGATATGTCATTAAGCAAAACTAATTTAGACGAACCCATTAGTCTTTCAGAACTTATTTCAGATTAATTGGAGGAACCTCTTTTTGCCAAGGCACCCGCTGTGGTTCCGCCTTCTAACTACATTCTTGAACTGTAACCTGACGAAGAGGAGAAGGCCTTGGAAAGGCAAAGGCAGGAGGATCCAATGAGTAATAAAGATGCACTGTAAGCAGCAGTACTGCAAAGAGTCGAAGATATGTACACTAAAATGAATGCTAAACCATCTCAAGTAACCCTAAATGCCATCAATGCTGTTATTCAAGCAGTGGGGCAATTTGACAAAGGCATATGGGTCCGATTTCGCCAATAAGAAGTTAGCTAAAGCGAACTATTCAGCATTGAACGACTACAATCGATGCTTCGTGAACGACAGGGAGGCCTCAGAGTGAATGCAGTGCTTTAACCGCTTGTAAAGGGAGTTTTGCTGGTACCTTTGGTCCGGCAGCTCATCTGTGATGATATAAATCTGTGACTTACTGTAATACTTATGAGAAAAAACTTGCTCGCCTCCTAAAACCTGTTCCTGACACCCTTCCTCGGCTCGCACTAAGACACTCCCTATCTGAGCCCCCTACCCACTAATTTCCGAAAGCAGTCTGACGAGTTCGAGATACTCTCCCATTTGAGTCTCGAGGTAGAACATGAAGTTTCCGAGGTTCAGCCTCCACCAGAATATGTGGAGAATGAAGAGGCAGTAGCAGTGCTTTAGGAGGCAGCTTATAATCATCATTAATATCGCGAGGAACCTCCCTCGCCTCATTTCCTCGAAATGAAAGAGGAATCACAGCCACCCTCCTTGCTGCTAAGCGAAGAGCAGAAAGGCTAGTCCAAAGTACGGTACGTAGTCATGCACTCAGGGTCATGATCGAATTCTTGGTGGGCCATTCTTGTCTCTAAGAAAAACTGTTAGAGACCGAAGGTCATAAATTTGCAAAGAATAACGCTGCTCTTTTGGAAACCTTTCAGCTCCTAGTCAAAAAATTCAGAGGACTTCATAAAACAAAAGAAGAGCTCACGAAGTACTGCATGCGAAAGGCTTTCAAGTTCATCGCTGATCGCAGTAAAAAGGAACGTCCGGACAGCCACTCACGCGACCTGGACAATTGGATGCGTGAGTACTTTTCATAGAGTTCCCCCTCTAATAATTTTTCTATCCCTTTTAAGTATTTCTCTATTCATATAGGAAACATTCGGCTGAGAAGACCATGAATAGCAACTTTCTGAGGAGAGTTTTCAGTTGTCAGCAGTTTGCTCTCGATTATCGCATTTTTTTAGAAGAGTTTGCTCGTCTTACTGCAGAAGACAACTATCGGAAAGTGGCCTATCTCACTGACATGGTTCAGTAGGCCTTAGATCAAGGAGAACCTGCTCGTGTGGAAAAAATCAAACGGTTACCTTGGACTACCCAAATCCTTAGACAAGTAAATGAGCTGGCATACTCAATAGCAGATTCCTCGCAGCAGGGAGGAGTGGTTGGCAAACGAAACCGTCGTCAACATGAATGACAATCTATGTGCATAATTCTAATCATTTCATCAGATTTAAAGGCAGCCATTTTTATAAGATCATAGTTATCCAGAATTGAGCCTACTGGCACTTATCCAAAGGATATTGACGAGGACAGCGGTGAGTAGGTAGGACATCAGAACGTTAAGCCCTATCTGTCCAACAAAAATAACTCTCTCTATATTCTTAAGTTTGCCTACGAGGGGTACCAATTTTATAATCCACTCCAATTCATTTGTATCTGATTCTCCGCCTAAGTTAATCATTCATTACTTGCCGTTTAGCGTGTAATATACAGAGAAGAAATAGTTAAACCTGCCAATGCAATAGCGAAGACAACTTCTGGAGAAAGTACAAAGCTGAGTAATACAATAAAGATTCCCCCTATTTTGCTGATCAAACTCAACGTTCTCTGAATTAAGATTAAAGTACTTGATTCTTTTCTTTAATCTTGAGCAATCGATAGCGTTCGAATACTGATGTTCGCATGGGCGTGGGTGTGGATACAGATGCGGATGTGGCCTGCTATTCGCCATTTTCTGCTGATCCAGCATCTGATTAGCTGTTGATTCTCGACAGTATTTTTTCCCTTCTTTTCTGTTTAATCTCCTCCTATGCGGCTGACATCAATTTTAAATTAATAAATAAATTAAGCCCAAAATTATTTTTCTTTCGTCTCCACGAGCGAGTATAATTATGTAATGGATTGAGTTAGGCTTATATTAATTGATAAAAGGTTGTTGAGATGGACAATAAGAATGACGACAATCATAATCCCATGGATTAATTAAACAAAGCCTTAGATTAGTTCAATGAAACGCCCCTCAACCTCACCAACGAGGACAAACAGGAGGAACCTGATGATCCTGAATTTGCAGCCAAACTGCAGGGAGAGTATGAAAAGTTTATGAATTAAATGAAGAGCGGAGGATTAGAAAGTGAAGAAGGGATGGAGGGATTAGCCGATGCACTTGGAGGACTCCTTAAAGGACTCACCTAAAGTTTGGGTATGGAAGGCGTATCAATATATTGATGCAGAAGGAGGGCGAAGATTTCAAAAATTTATTGGAGGGTAAGCCAGGCGAGGAAGGAAACATGTAAGATTTGGCGAGCAAACTTTTGGAAGTATTTATGAAAAAGGAGCTGTTGTACGAGCCTCTCCAGTAGTCGAAGGTCAACTACTAAGACTATTTTAAGAAAGAAGCTGGCAAAATTCCACCACAGGACAAACAGCGGTTCGAGGATCAATACTCCACCATCAAGGAAATACTAGCTGTATTGGATACAGATCCAGAAAATAAGCAAAAACTCATGCAGTTGTTTGAGAAGATGCAGGACTACGGACAACCCCCTGCTGGAATTGTATCGGTTTCTCTCCCCTCAGGAATATGATAGAATTTATTGCCTCATTCCAAGTCGACCTGTTTTATCCATATCAAATATAAGACTTTTCAAATAAATGCGATAGCCCATACTTTATATGAAAGAATAAACAAAGATTAAATCCTTTCAGCTAGGACAGGAGAAGTAGTGGCTCGAAGAGTTGAAGGAGAATGGCTGCGTGGTGATTACAGATGTTCTTAATCAGGAGGAAGTTGATAAAGCAAAGGATATGTTCTGGGGTTGGCTGGAGGCTTTGGGAAGTGGAATCACCAAAGAGAATCCAGACACATGGAATGACAACAACTGGCCTGGTAGTAAAGGAGTTGGGTTTTTTGTATCCTATGGAGGTTGTCATAGTCAGGCCTCTTGGTATCTGCGCACTCACCCGAGGGTGAAATCTGCCTTTGCCTCCATTTGGAAAACACAATCTTTAATCACCAGCTTCGACACCTTCATCTGTTGGCGGCCTTGGTGGAATAAACTAGCTTTAAAAAGCTGGTTTCCTTATGTATAAAATCTTCACGTTGATCAAAATCCCAGCTTCAAAAAGGGATTTCACTGTGTTCAAGGTATGATTACTTTAGTGGATGTACAGGCAAACGGAGCGGGCGGACTTCAAGTGGTTTCTGGTACTAACAACGACCAAACTCAATAGAAACTGATAAGCAACTACAAATTTGTGCAGTACAATGACAGTGACTGGCTATAACTCAGAGAAGATGATGCCTATATAGGTACAGGCAAACTGGTCGAGTGCAAGGCTGGAAGTTTGATTCTTTTCGATTCCAGAACAATCCACGGTGGTAAAATATGCCAGCCTACCTAATAGTTTAAGCAAGAGAATGAAAACAAGTTGGTGCGTCTTGCGATGACAGTCACTATGGTTCCAAGAGATCTTTCCAATGAATTTCATCGTCAAAAGAGGCTCGATGCTTTTAATGATAAGATTGGACTTACACACTGGCCTCAAGAGTTCAATAAGAGTGGATTCGGTACATTTGCCAAGAATATACAAAGTGGCAGCATTAAATACGAGTGGCCAAGATTAACCCCCTAAATTGAGGACTTGATTTGAAAAACTCTATGCTTTTCATCTTTTTAATATCAATCATAAGGTTAACTTGAGGAATAATATTACGAATCGTTTAAAAATAATGGAATGGCATTCTTCGCATTTGGCTTCAAAGATAAGCAAAGATAATAATTAAAACAAGATTCAGCGAATGATAGTACATTAGATGTAAGCTAGTTCAATATAATTGATGCTCTTATTCTATCGGCGGTAGCCAATAATCGTTTATTCCAGACATGGGTAATATCCTAAACTCTTGCTGCCAGGAGAACCAAGAGAAGAGAAGAGCCCCCTAAATAGCACCCATGGCCACGGGCAACTGCATTGGAAGTGAATCGCCTCGCCAGATTTACAGCATAAAAAAACTATAAACCTCTAAGACTCCCCGCAGCGAAAAGAACAACACACAGTCATCTCCCTCGCCTACTCGAGGGCCATAGAATTATCAAAGCAAAAAATTCCTCGGGAAAGGTTTTTTCGGGTGTGTGGTGCTAGCTGAGTAAAAATAGAGCCGCCGATTATTTGCGATGAAGATAATCGATAAGTCAAAGATAAAAGAGTTCAACTTATTGCAGTGCGAGCTCATCAGGCAAATCGGGCACCTCGATTTCCTGGTAAGCATCAAGGAAACCTTTCAGAATAAGCAAAACATCTACATAATAATGGAGTATCTGCCCATGGGCGATCTCTACTTTTACCTTCGCAAGAAGGAGGTCACCTTCACAGAAGAAGTCATTAGGATCATCATGGCTGAAATTGTTGTGGGAATCGCGCTTCTTCACAGCCACGGAATTATTTATAGATAACTCAAACCAGAAAATTTGCTAATCACAGAGGAGGGACACATCAAATTGACTGACTACGGATTGTCCAAAGTCATCGTCGAGAAGACTGAGTCAGTTTTCACTTGTGTGGGCACGTTGGAATACATGGCACCCGAGGCATTAAAGGGCGAGTTCGGGCAAAAGGCTGATATATGGTCCCTAGGAATGCTAATGTTCTAACTCATGTTTAAAGACAACCTCTTCTAGAACGAAGAGCGCAAGCCAGTATCCACCCAAGACACGGAGTACACTCTGGAGAAGGGTTATATTGAGACCAAGATAAACTCAAAAATTGGTTATATGAGTCTTAGTTTTCGTGATCTTCTCCTGCGACTCCTTGAAAAAGACCCTAATGAGCGAATCACCCTTGAAGACATGAAAGCACATGACTTTTTTTCGTAGATTGACTGGCACAGTATTTAGTCCAGGCAAAACGAGCCTCCTTTGCGAGAACTTGTGGAAAAACATGACTATATTAAATTCAGAGATGCCACAAACGAGAAGTACATCCGACGGTAGGTAAATCGGTTCAAAAACTTGAAGGAAAATTACTAAATGACCCTTTATGAGTTCAGAAACTCACAATGATTTATTTAACTATTGTCTCCAACGCAAATAACTCTAGTAGTGGATCAATGCAGCAATGCTGCATTCATAACATAAAATGTTATCAGTTGCAGCTCAAATATACTCTCGGTAATTTTAGAGCAGGTTCAAAATCGATGCGCTTAATCAAAGTCTATCTGAATGTATATGACTTTCTCTCCATCAATGGTTGCCTCGCTGCCGTGGGGCTAGGGGGTTACCACACTGCGATTGAAATTAAGTATTCTTTTTAACATTCAGCGATGAAGAGTTCTGCTACTGCGTGGTTTCCACTGATCCAAAGGACACAGGGGTGATAGTAATCGAGCCATAGACAGCTCAATATCAATTCAATCGCAAAATATACCTCGGTGAGGTATAGATGATGGACTATCGGTTTCGACAGATTGAGTAGGAACTGAGATAGGAGTTTACCTGTGGAAAGTACCACATGTTTAATTATAACTGCAACCACTTCTCGAATCAATTAGCTCGAAGGCTCCTCAACATTAATATTCCAGACTGGATATTTAGATCCACCAATATCCTCTCTGTACTTTGCTGTTGGCTGCCGCATGGATTGGTCTCGGGACAGTGGGCTCTGGAATCATTGCTTGAGGAACAAAGAGCTTTAGATTAGAAAGATAGATAGCTTTGCGAGATATGATCAGGGATGATTTATATATTTTGTCAATGGAGGAAAGATTGAATAATAGTGGATTCGGAGTGGTAATAACTCGGTTCAACTACAACCGGCCCAAGTGGTTCGGAGGATTTTTTGGAAGTCCTGCACACCACAACAAATCAGGCAACTGCCACTACAACGAGGAAGAAATGAGACCACTTCTCACTGCCGAACAACTAAATTAACTGGTTTAGCCCATGTACACCATGACTCCAGTCCTCGCCTATCACTTAGCAATAACTATTTTCTGCGCTTTGAGTGTGCTGTTAACAGCGATGCAACAGAGTTTTAATTATCTAATTGAGTTTGGTTTTGTCACGAACGCTGATCCAAATAATTCATACCTTCATGCATTAGGCATCGTATGGTATGTGGTTTGGGCCCTTGGATTGATTACCATAATTCCACTTTACTATGTTTCTGTGAATAACATTGAGCGTTATTTTGTAGAGGGGGGAAATGAAAAATTTAGGGAGTTAAGAGTCAATGTCAAGATTACCAAGAATTAGCCCAGCAAATTTATACTAATTGACGGATTTAAAAAGATAGACAAACTGTAAATCAGCGCCATTTGAATGATCATCAGAATTGAATTTCAAAATTGGATAACATAAGAGAATATACTTTATAGAGCATTCGTTAGTTTGTTTGCAAGACAAGCACATTAGTTGATGTTTACCCTTGCCGTATAAAGTTTATATTATGAAGAGTTATAATTGTGCAGTGCATAATCAAAGGTATCTGAGATTGAGGGAGGCCAGCTCCTCCTTCCCCACCATCAAGTGGAACGAACACTTAAAATTTTGGCCCACCATGGCGTCTACCACTCGCCTTCCATCGATTATTTCGTCAATGTAGATGCAGAATGAGCCTTGACTCATGGAATGGATCTTTTCCCGTGTTTAATGCTCCTTGATGTCTTCATGTACCACAGAGTGAATTGATAGCACTGATCTGAAGAATTCCAGCGAAACTCTTACTTTTCGCTCTGTCATAAATGGTAACAGAAAATGAATGCCCTCCTGGCTGAGTCGATAAAGACACTCATGCCCAGCAAAAGATTATTTGCCTTTTTACAAAACCTTGCACCCCATATTGATCAACTTAATCTTTTTTTCACGGTCAGCATCCAAGAAGCGTTTAACTCCTCGCGACACCAGCAATACGTTCTTTTTGGCATTGCCGTCCACCTCTCTGACGTATAAAAGCTATCTGAGTTACTTGTTAAGTCCGAAAAATTTATGAATAACTTCGAACTACTCCTATTTTATGTTTTCAAACTGTTAGTATTTCGCAAGATTTTTCTTTTACTTAATACTTTTCCAGTTTTACACTTTCTCCTCTATCTTTTGCTGTTGTGGAAGGGGCTTTTCTTCTTCGATCTCTTACTCTTATTCATTGTCTTCCTCTTTCTCATCTGGTTTTTATAGCTCAGCTTCGTCAACAACTTCCTTCTCAACCTGAGGAAGATTGTTGTCAACAAATTCTTGGTCTCTGATGTTCTCCTCGTTGCCCTCTTCTTTTTAGTCAACCAGTTTGCTGCGCTTGGAGTGATCGTACCGCCACTAAAAGTCTTAATTTTTTCTCATCAAAGCTATGAAGAACCCTCCACTATTTTGATCATGTGGTAAAATCCTCATAGAATGATGGAGTTGAATCCGCTCTGCCTCCTCAATGCCAGGCGGAAACATGGACTCTTTTATCTTCAAATTTGCTTTGGCCTCTTCATAGTTTTCATAAGCTTTAATGTATTTTGACTTTTAATCTTTTTACTGACCTTAGACGATAATTTTGTTGAAACCTGTTTATACTGTGCACACCTTCCAGTCCAACATTCCTCTTCTTCCCTTCACCTCATAAATGCTGTTAATGTCGATTATTTATAATCCCTTCCCTACTTTCTTGAAAAGACCGCTCAAAACTGCCTCATTTTCAATTGGATTGAGAGAACATGTCGAGTAAACAATGAGTCCTCCTCGTTTCAATAAATTAATCGATTTCATCAGGATGGCCAATTGCAAGGGATGCAGAGATAAACCATCACTGGTATGCCACTTCGCCCATTTATTGGGAATTTTGCGAGTGGCTCCATCTCCTGAACATGGTACATCACACAAAATTTTATCAAACAAAAATTTTTGTTTGATGTGGTTAACTTTCTCAGTATACAGCTCAGGCAAAAACTGTCCCGGGTGGTTGATGACGGCCATTCCAACAGTGCCAAACCTATTAATTTGATGAATTAACATTTGAGCGCGGCTGTAGTCTGCGTCGTTGGCAATTACACACCCTGGAGCAAGGGTTCTCTACTCCCCATATATCATCTCCAGTAACTGAGATGTTTTGGAACCTGGAGCAGCACACATGTCGAGAATTATATCATCGTGCTGAACGTTGAGGAATAATGGTGGTAACATCGAGACTAACTCTTGACGGGCGATCAAACCAGCATCAAAGGCTTTCTGAAGATACTTATGGAGGTTGTTGAGAATTTTGCTCTTCTTGAAGATTTGTTTGGTGGTATTTATTTGATGCAGCACATTACCTGGATACCATGGTAGGATCTCTAACTTAGGAATCTCCTTTGGTTCGTATTTATCTTCCTCCTAGACCATCTTGCCTTATTTTTCCTCAAGCATGGTGCTCAAAAACAGTGGGTCTTGGATTTTGTTACGAAAGGAAGTGTAGTTTGGACAGCTGGGATTGATCCTGAAGACTACTGGCAGTTTCTCCTTCATAGAAGCCCAAAAGACCTAAAACTCCTCTTCTTTTAATTGTAGTTGGAGCTGGTAGTAGGCTTTGAAGAGGGGGTTGTCTTGAGGCAGATTAGGGCTGCTCCAATCGTTTTTAATTTTCTTTTGTCCATGGTGCTGCTGTTTGAATTTGCTTGTTCGTTTGCCCATCTGTTGTTGGCTTATTAAATTATATCCAATATTATAAAAGAAATTAAAAATGAATAGATTTGCATGGAGTAACATGAATGTGCATTTATGAGTAGAGGTTGTTTAAATTCACTATTATTTGAATTATATAGATTTGAAATTCAAGATAATTTCTGATAAAATTAAAATGATGTTAAAGAAAGGAAGCAATTCCAAGAATAACTGAAAAATAACCAAAATTAATCAAAAGTTGTTTTAATTATCGATTATGTTTACAAATGTGATTTTACTTAATGATATGTTAGTGACCCTGGTTGTAACTGCAATCACAATTGGTTATATTTTATCATGCAAGCTTAGGTCAAAAGTGTAGATCATCTTCAAAAGAATGCGTTTACTCACATTCAACTTGTTTTCAATCAAGTTCCGGTCCAAATTACTGCAACTTCTCGCCCTCTGGCTAAGTACCAAAAGGTTCGATTGTAATAAAAGCGAGAATTGATCAAACTCATCAAACAAGGCGCCAGCATCATCAGCGTATTCATCATCTTACCTAGGCTGCACGTGAGCTCAGGATAAATTACTCTACAGCTAAATCCATCTTTCAATCAATAAAACACAAGTCAAAACGCATAAAATCTTAAGAGGTGAGCTCTGTCTTGTAAACTCCCGAGTAAGAAGTGAAAAGACAATGATTTTGTAGTTTGTTGAAGACATGCTGCTTTTTGGAGTAATATCATCTTGCACTTTTTAATATAATATCGAATACTGCGATTAATAAAAATCATTTTCCGATGCAGAAAGTGGAAAATATGCTGTCGAGTACTTATTCACAGTCGATACGCCCAGTCAGCTCCTCTATTTATCTCATTCCGTTGCGGAGATGCGCACTCATTAGATCTGCGTATTGTTGGTATAGACAAAGGTGCAACTACTAACAACATCTCTGCAAACCGTCTAAGTATCGGGCTCTCGTGAAAAATATTTAGGAAGATTGTCCTTCGTAGAGTTTAAAAGATTTATTCAAACGATTTCCAATCACTTGCAGCAAATGTTAGAGCCCTTCTTATTTTTTAAGGGATAGGCAAAGCTAAACCTTAATAGGAGGATCACTGCGAATAAGGACTTGCTTTTTGGACTGTGCTTCACTC
>Ga0302188_10000524_pt1 | contig 32460 bp, 24 predicted proteins | sample II_Bog_E2_1_FD_198783 | JGI IMG/M metagenome (GOLD analysis project Ga0302188, IMG submission 198783) | Peat permafrost microbial communities from Stordalen Mire near Abisko, Sweden - II_Bog_E2_1 | ecosystem: Environmental > Terrestrial > Soil > Wetlands > Peat | place: Sweden: Abisko...
ATATACTTTCTTAATTTATTAAATATATATATGTCTATTAATGGCTATCATTTATGTAACAATATCCGTAATATATTATAGTTTTATATAATGATGATTAATTGAGGTTTAAGTCCCAGTCCCCGCGCCTTAACTGCAGAGATGCGGAAGAGGTGAGTGGAGCTGCCTTGTGGCGGATCCTCAAAGACTTTTGGCCCTCGATCCCTATCAAGCAAGTTGAAGGGATTTTGATTAATTTTGGTTAGCAGTCGTTAAGTAGATTTATGACCACTAATCTAGATCTCTCGAACCAAGATCATACCCTTCCCTAAGCAGAAAACGACTTTACTCTTTTCGCCACGTTTTTTCAGCTCCTTCCTTTGAGAGGGCACCGATTCCCATTACGTAAGGCACTGGCAAAAAATCGATCATACTTGCGAGGGAGTTTGTTTGGGTCTCACTTATTACGTCTTCATTTTATATTTCGAGGCAGGCTAGCTGAGGGTTTTAGGCTTGGTGTGGTCCATATTCCATATAAAGCAGTAGTTTCTTTCGCTCCTAATTCAAATGACAATCAACAGCTTCGTGCAGTAACCATTAAATTCGCTTGTCCTTGAAGGGAATTCTGCTTGAGGGCACCAAAGGTCCGGCAATTGGCTTCTGCTCTATTTGATTCCCCTACATAAGCTGGGACAAGGATTTCGTGTGGTGATTCTTTCAAAAATATATTTCTTGGCGCCATGTCTAAGCTTGCAAAAGCACTCTCACTTGCACTTACAATATCTAGTGTGGAGACAACGGAACGGAAGTCAATTAGAATGCAAAAATTCATGGGTCGAGACCTCGCACGAGTACACTTACCTAAATAAGGAAAGGAAATTTTGTGGCGCATTACGCGGATTAAAATATATTATATATTTTTTATAATGAATGAATGAATGGTAATCACTAGGCTTCCAAGTCAGAAGACAGGGCTACCGATTCAGGGTCAAGTTCGGCGAAGGGTTCATGTTTTCTGCCTCACCAACAATTGCAATGATACAGAAGGTTTCTTGGAATTAGACTCACAATCTTCTAATCATATTGATGTCCGCTTTTGTAATAACCATTAGTTTATTTGGACCAATTATATTTATCAAATCCACATTCGAGTCTTTATGTTTACTCTCGAAGTGTTTCCAAGTTAGATATTTTTATAATATTCATTGAGAAACACAAAATAATTAAATCTATAAATAGACAAGTATCTTATTGTTTTCATAACAAGCCCTTCGGCCGGCAGATCATATAGTAAAAGATTATTTTCAATGGAAGTGAACTCATTCATAATAACATCATTCTAGGCATAGCTCCATTTCCTCACATTCCGCCCAAATCGTCCCGCTTTCTCTGTTATTTCATGCTGTGAACAGTCGAAGGCGAACTTTCATCATCAGATGATTCTTACAAATCGAACTCCTTATTTTATATTAGGTGAAGCTACTTACAATTTTTTTTATGGGCCAACCATGAGGGTGGACTAGTTTTATCTCCCTCATCTTTTGAGACTGTATTTTTGCTGTTAGATATCTCCTCTTGGAAAGTTTTAAACATGCGGATGTTGAAAGTGGCATGACGATGCAACTAAGGTTGCTAATTTTGAGATCTCCTTCTCATTCTATCCTCCGACGTTTTCCAATCGTTCAGCCAAAAGTGAAGAGAAGCCTCCTTGCCTGACAGTCTCTATTCCCTCTTCTTCAGCAACCTCACTACTAAATCCTTTGCAAAAAAACTCCACTTTGCCCAAACACTTGGTTCAAAGCATACGGTGCCCTGAATGATATTATTAACCGTATCGCAATGGTACTCAGATTCGAATGGTGTAACCCCTGTAATCATGCGATATAGCGTAACTCCAATGGACCATATATCAACTTTTTAATCATACCCTCCCCCCATAAGTATTTATGGTGCCAGATAGGGAAAGGTTCCAATAATAGTGAGCATGTCTCTTCTGACTCCTCTTTGATATGTTTTCTTGCTAATTCCGAAATCAATGATTTTAATCCTTTTCTACTGCGCGTCAAAGAGAATGTTTTCTGGTTTGATGTCACGGTGGCAGATATTACGGTCGTGGATATAGTTTATCGCTTCAAATAGAGAGGAAAAAATGATCTTTAGTTGCTTAATAGCAGCAGAACTACCTATTAATCAATCACTCCCAGCTAAAGGAGATTTGGATAAGGGAAATACTCCATTATGAGGTATGCCACCCGCTTTTGCATGTCAAAATACAGCGCGTGATACTTGATAATAGCTGAATGACGGAGTTATCGTATGCTGAGAAAGTTCTTTTTAAGTTAGAGTAGGTGTTCCTCATCCATGGTGATGATTTTGACCGCATATATTTTGCTGCTACCACGATACTGACAGGTGTGTACTACAGCATTGGCTCCTTCTCCAATTTTACCTTTGAGTTCGTACTTCTTATTGAAGGAGTTGACATTGTTCTGATCCTACTCCTCATCCTAATCCGAGAACTTTCGCAGTAGTTTTTCGGATTAGAACACGTCTGCCACTTGCAATGATAATCTTCTATTGCGGTTTCTCTACTGTTTTGCCTAGACCTTTAGACTGTTTTTGGACAACACTGTTATGTGCTGCAAAGATTGCTTGATTTGATGAATACGTTCACGACGGGCCTATGAATTTGATTGCATACTTAGATATTATATATAGCAGGAATCATACTAGTATTGGGAGGCCGACTTTATTCGACAACATCGGAGAGGATTAAGGCAGTAATGAAGGCTTAATTTACTTTAAGGCAATTTTTTTCATATTTTTTTAGAACAATGTCTAAAATGCGTTTTTTGATAAATTGAAGTCAATGATCAATTGTTGAGTGCTTGATGGCTTAGGGAAGTCATTTTTATGCATGCTCTTTTCTCATAAGCTTAATTCTTATAAGTCAATTATCATTTAACAGTTGCTTGATCCTGCTTCTAATTGACCAGTTTTTCCTCTCAGATCTTTCAGCTCTATCAAAATTTACCTCTCCTCCTTATTCTTATTTAATAGTCGTTGCCCCGTAATAAATCATAATATCCCTCACTATAATTTACAATATCTATGATGAAGGCAAAATTAAAAAAGCCATTCCCAAGGCAAAATCCAAAGATAGTTTTGACCAGTAGTTAACAGAGTAAGCAGAAGACAGTTATCAAGTAGGCTTTGGATTTATTCGATGCTGATGGGTCTGGAGTCATTGCTATAAAATAATTGAAAGTAGCACTACGGGCAATTGGATTCTAACCAAAAAAAGATGAGACTAAAAGACTTACTTCTAAAATTAACACAAACAGAAGGAGAAAGACAACTCCAACTCCATCAATTATGCCGAATTTCTTCAAATAATGACCGTCGAGATGAATGAAAAAAATCGTCTGAGGAGATTGAAAAAGCCTTTTAATTGTTCGCTTTCCAAGATAAGCAGACCATTAGTTTTGATAATCTGAAAATTACCATGGAGTTAGGCAAAACCATGGCTGATGATAAAACTTAAACTTATGATATCCAAGACTAATGGGGAAACAAGTCATATCCTGTGACGAAGGAACAATTCGCTCAGGTTCTCACAAGAGCCGCGAATCTATCATGATCTAATTTCACTTTAATTAAGTTAATAGAAGAAAAAGAAAGGAGGATTGAAGGGGAGATATTCAATAAAAGATTTAGTTAATTTGGGAGAATGACTCAAAATTGATGGGGATAAATATCAACAGCCACGATGGGTGGATATGCCATGCAGTATATTGGATAGCTTAAAGGTTGATGAATTTATTGTATAAAAGGATAACAATAGTTGTATCCATAAGGTGTCTGGTAGCCATTAAAATGTGAGTTACTGAAACCACTTAATCCAAAGCCTGCTTGTAATTGAAAGGGCGCAACAAATAGATTATAATTGTTACAGTGCATATTCTAGCCCGCCATCATGCTACCATGCATAGTAACATGCTAATCGGCTTCTGGATTAGTTTTAATCTGTTTCCTGCAGCAATTCCCCTCAATATCCCTATCCTCCTCAATATTCCTGACAAGATAGCAAGTCTATGCTGAATTAATGTTTCCCTCCCTTAAGTTTTTCCCCTTGAAATCATCCTCCATCTCAATGATATACTGATTAAAAACCGAAGCTCGAACATTTGTTCGATGCATGTCCGTGTTAATATGCTAAATACCCTCACATATACATCGATGTACTCCTCATACTTCTCACGACAAACACTACAGACCATCGTGCTCGAACGTGGCTTAGGTTCGTACTAAATAGAAGAAGTATTACTAACTGGGTCAGTTATTACTCTGTCTCATTGACTTTCTTTTAATGGTTGCGGATCAGTTCACGTGTGCTCTAAAGATAATCAATCTCAATTGGAGAGGGTGTACCTTTTCGGAGGGCAGAATGAATGAGGGAGTGGCGTAACAGCGGTCGCCACTGAAGATGGGTGCTTCATAGTGTTTGCAGTGATCACTATTTTTCTTATGTTTGGTCTGTTTGGTGCGACACATGGTTAGGTAAGCGTTGAGGTGATATCGATGCTCTCTTTGAATAGCTTTTAGGCAAAATGTATGTTTTTGACATTTGGAAACTGCGCAATTCTAATTGTTCTGCATCTAAAAATAATAATTATGAAAATCAGCGGGGACTGGATAGATTTAGCATTAGCAAGAGGTATTAAAAAGATATCTTTATGAACTAGAGAAGACAATTTGGTGAAATCATGCGTAGAATAATTAGCTATGAAAATGATGAGATTTAGAATAGTTGGATATTCGATTAGTTTGAGTAGTAGTGATTCAACTTTTTTTGCCCTCCAATCATATATATAGCATTTCTGTATCATTGACTGCTGATAACCCTCCACATTAATTTCTTTATACCCTTCCTTATGATTTCATTGATCAGTTTCTTCTTCATAACTAATCATAAAGTTAATACTATCATAAATACGTGGATTTACATCTTAATTATAATTATTCAAACAATGCTTTAGTTAGCTGCAGTCATTACGACTGGAGGTCTCCTCCTCTTTTCATCGGCTTTTCCTATCGATCTCTCCCTCTTCACCAATATCGTCAACCTAATAAATGATTCTAAAAATCTATAGGCATCGATTACCATCGACTCTTTACGAATAAATTATCTCTACGATGCTATTCTAGGATTGGTTTACATCATTGCCTGGCGGAAGGAGATCGAGCTTGAATATCCCGAAAAATTACTTAAGGCGATGAGTTTGGAGTGGAAGGCTGCCTATTAAAAGATTATATGGAAAGGTATACAGCTTGCTATTTAGATAAACTTGTTGTGGAGGCACCTGCTTTTGAATCGTATTGGGAGCGTGCATTCTAAACTTGGAAGGATTATGTCGTAGAAAAGGAGAAGACAACAAAGGGTAAAATGGCTGTTTATGATTCCAAAAAGAGTGGAAAGCCTAAAAAGGAAAAGGAGGAATCAAAAGTCATCGATGTAGTCAAACCACAAGAAGAGGAGGAAACAATCTAAAAGGCAAATTAAAATCCACTTGAAGTAGATACGAAAGGCCAAACTGTCAGTTAAGTATAAAACATTGATGAGTGGGATAGTCTTTCTCCAAAATAGAGATTTCTACGTAAACAACAAGAGCTGAGAAAATCAAAGGGCGGAAAATCTCCCAAAAAATAGTAGGAGTAGAAGGAATAAAAGGCAACGAGAATTTGGTAGGGCGGCAAGGTATCTAAAAAATAGATTTAAAACCTTGATCGGTCAAAAAAATCACGCGATTCTTCTCCCCCTCAAGCCCAACCAAACAAGTACTTGCTGTAAAAAGATGAAAACCCCTCAGGTTTTTTGGACAGCGATTAAGACTAATAAGACGAAAAATCGAACAGTTTTCTTAATAAGTGGGTGGGAAAATTCAAAAACGTGGTGGGAGATAAAAAGATCACCAAAGACGATTTAACTGAAGTACTGGCTGATTTTAAACAAAAACTTATGGAGAAGAATGTTGCTCAGGAAGTTGCCAATCAAGTCGCAGATGCAGTTGGAGCCACACTCCTAGAATCCAAAACCAAAAGCTTTACCACTGTGCATAAAACAGTCAAAGAGGCCATGAAATAAGCATTACGAAAGATTTTAACTCCTAAAAGAAAGATTGACCTCATCGTCGAAGTCACCAAGGAGAGGTAAAAACTAAAACCTTATGTGATTGTCTTTGTTGGAGTCAATGGGGTGGGCAAATCTACCAATCTAGCAAAGGTTGCCTATAAGCTTAAAAATGCTAAATTGTCAGTCATGTTGGCAGCTTGTGATAACTTTAGGGCAGGAGCTGTCGAACAGATAGAGACCCATGGACGCAATCTTGATATACCCGTCTTTCAGAAGGGTTATAAGGAAGAGCCTGCGATGATTGCCTACGAAGCTATTAAGGACGTACATTCTTTCTAATCTAGGCGACTCGTAAACATATTGATGCTGTTTTGGTCGACACAGCTGGTCGTATGCAGGACAACACTCCTCTGATGAAAGAGTTAGCTCGTCTGGTGAAGTTAAATAAACCTAATCTTGTTGTTTTTATTGGTGAGGCATTGGTGGGTAATGATGCTGTTGATCAAATTACTAAGTTCAATAAAGCTTTGCTTGACGAAGCAAATGAGACCTTTAAACCTGAGATCGATGCCATTTTGCTGTCTAAGTTCGATACTGTTGACGATAAAGTTGGAGCTGCACTTTCGCTGGTCTACTCAACCTCAAAGCCTATTCTATATGTGGGAGTGGGTCAGAAGTATCCAAATTTAAAGGAATTAAACGTGACAACAGTGGTGCATTCGTTGCTCGCATGATGAATCATAAACGAAAGATAAAGTCATATAAATTAGCATAATTAGAGTATGTTATTATAATACAATTTTAGCTTTCTGCGGTTGACAATTACAAAAATAAATATATATTTTGGAATGTAATGGCGTTTATAAATGCAATTTGTTTAAATTTAATCTCTGAGTAGAATATGGATATGCCTTGTATTTTATAGTTATCTATGCTGAGCGAAAGGATCACTGCTTGTGACATTTAATAATGAGATGACTCATAATAAAGACAATAGTTTGAGTCCGACTTATTACAACTAAATGCATCAGATTAATTAACGCCCATTACCCATCAATTTATCGTGACAGCAACAATATTGTAAGCTTAGAGGCAAATGTCTGAATCTTATCATCAAATCAATCAATTAATTTTCCATTTTCTTGTATTTTAAGTCTATTCCAACAGTTTATTTTAACCAAACCATGCAAGCCAGTTTCAATTGTATCCAAATGATATATATAATCCATGACAGTCTCCCCCCTCCAATTGGAAGAGCCCATCTTTACAGTTAAGCTGCTATTATTGGGTGAGTCCAGCGTTGGTAAGACTAGTCTCGCCAGTCGTTGTATAGGCCTAGCTTTCGAACCCAATGGTACACTTCTCACCATTGGAGTATAAGTTAAAAAGATCATGAGACACTCTCACGGCAAAAAAATTCGTCTTGAATGTAAAAGCAGCGTAATTCAGTATGGGACACAGCCGGTCAGTAAAAGTATCGGACTCTTCCCTCACAATATTTCAGAGGTATACAGGGTATCATGGTCGTGTATGATATTACAAACATGTAATCCTTCGATCGGGTGAGGGACTGGTTGGCTAAGATATAGCAAAACTGCGTGCTTTAAAAGTTAGTCCTAACTCTTATTGGTAATAAAGTGGATCTGTAATAGTTACGGGAAGTCAATCCAAAATAAGCAGAAGGGTACGCTATCAAAAGGAAGGTAAGAGGGAAATTATGCAGATGAAATTTAAAGAAACCAGTGCAAAGACGGCCGTCAATGTTGAAGAGACTATCAACGATATGCTAACAGAGATTATCGAGCGGGGGCTTGCCGAAAGTAAGAAAGGGGTGGTGTTGGAGTTGTAAATGTAAAAATCTCGGAAAGACGTCGATTCGTGTTGCAGTTGATGGGCCAGTGATCACGTTAATATCTGTACTGCTTTATAAGTATAGCTAATAAGCTAAAAGTTTAAATATGAATAACTGCAACAACAAAATAGATTGGGCAATATGAAGTTGACGTATTGATGCAGAAACTCTATAATAAATATAAGCTGCCACCAGAGTTAATTTATAATAACTTAAACGACAGTTAATCGCATGCTGCAACAGTAGAAAAAGAAGCGAACGCGCTCAGGCTCTCGTTCAGTACATCCCCCTCATCTAGAAATCGCACAAAAACAAAACCAATGATTTCTCAGTCTAACTCCGCAGTAAGCAATTGACCAACCAATCCACCTAACCTTGCAAAATCAAAACAGAAAACAGCTCCAGTCTTAACAAATCACGACCGAGCAGAAAGACATCCACCAAACAGCAGAAGAAACATACGTATCTTGTTGTTAAATTAGTAAATCCCATAAAATGGAACTGAAGGTATGATGACCATAATTTAGGACCAGCCCAGCCACTCCGTCTCAGCCGATAGAAAGCACTCTCTGATGAAGATGAACAAAACCGAAGCTAATTATGATCACTACGATCTATAAAGCAGAATCCTGAAACTTAAGACGCACATGCAGCAGATGCAAAGACCAGTATGCTCTAACCTTCATATCCTTGAAGAGTACTATCAATAAGTTCGATAAAGCTTTGCCAATCTGTAGGAGCCACTCTATTCGTTTTGCAATGAACTCCATAGTGTTTATACCCATCCCCTTAAAAAGTTATTTGAAATGATGGGGCCCTACTAAGAACTGCTAAGAAAGAAGGAGGAGTTAACTCAATTAATCGATTTGCAAGTAGCGCATAATGAGGAAATGTTTGGAAAACTTGATCCTACAGAGCTGGAGATATTTAAACTCAAGGAAAAGATTGAGGAGCAGCGAGTTATGATTGAACAAAGGAGAGCACTTAAATAGCAGCAGTAAAAATTCAATTAACACTTCAAGGAAGCCGCCCTATCGCCCAAGCACTAAATACCAGTCAAAAAGGACAACATTGAGCACATCGGCCGTGGTCTGAAGCTAAATCTCTAAACTATTAGTAATAAATAGGGTCAATTGGGCTTTCACTAATAATTCTACTCTAAAATTTAGTAGTTCAGCTAGTCGTGGCGGGATCAGGCCCTGCGCGAGAAACGCTTCTGAATTACCTATTTTTTGATATTGATTAACTGTATGGTTAAGTATGATATGATATAAATTATTTGTCAAAATTTCATTTGCTGCAACTCACGAATTATCTACTTAAAACTTGGACGCTTTGATGGGTCACGGTCCCAACATCGCCGCATTAACTTTGAGAAGAACTCAGGAGTTTTCTTAGGAATTGGAGGACGGAGATCGTTGTTAAGCACCTACATACTCACTTGGATGCCGGAGAGATCTGAATAGAAGAAGCGATACGTTTGAAGGGGGGTTATCGAGATGCGATTTCCCATAGAATTATTCCATAGCTAAATACGTCAGCCTTCTCACTATATTTCTGACTGGCGATGACTTCGGGGGCCATCCATTGATACGTGCCTATCTTGCCAGTCATATAGTTGTCCAATCCTTTGGTCCAACCAAAATCTGCCAGCTTCACCCTTCCACTTTCATCTAACAGCAGGTTTAAACTCTTTAGATCGCGATGCAACACAGGAGGATTACAGGAATGCAAATAATGTACGCCTCTAGCAGTTTCAAGAGCCATTCTCTTTCGTTATTACCAGCCTATGCTTAGCTATAAATTTTGTATATTCGACCATAGTGATCCTCTTGAGCAGTACTCTAAAACTATAGCGAAATTTGGAGCTTTAGTGCATGCTCCCAAAAACATCACGATATTGGGATGTCTGAGTGCTTACATAGCTGCGCATTCACTGAAGAAATCTCGAACTGCACTCTAAGATTAAATTTTAAACATCTTAATTGCGACTGTAGTCTCCCTCCACAGTCCCTTGTAGATGATCCCGTATCCTCCCTCCGATATTTGGCTCTCAAACACAAGTTCTTCAAAATCTATCTCCATATTGCAGTTGAACACTCGTGGTTGGACACCTAAATCGTTGAGTAGTTGTTCTACATAACAAATTCAATACTTTACTCAGGACCGCAGAAATTATTGCCTGTGCATCTGACAGATATTCTCCCCTTATTGGATTCTTCCTCAACAGGTCCTTCAACCTTTTGACTACTGAGAAGGAAGGTAGTGCTGCTGCCTGCTACGATTTGAATATTGTCGCCAGTTGTCAGCGATATTTTTAGAGACTGGGGAGCAGGGATTATCTTTTTATCGTTGAGGGATGATATTTGACCAAGAGAGTTGTCACCCCACCCAAAAAGGCCGCGATTTTCGGAAAGTGCGAAGAAATGATTAGAGCCGCTAAATATCTGTCGTACTGTTGAGAATTTATCGATTTTTCTTGGGCAGTCACTAAACCTTCTCTAAGTTTCCTTATAGTATTCTCCCAGTTGATAGATCTCCCCCTTTCGTGTTAGAAATATCACATTTTTATCACATAATTTGACATCAATAACCTCCTATCCGTTTCCGCATGTCACCGCAGTAAAAGTTTCATACACCTTCTCCCCGATTGTTCCAACCAGATACACTCTTCCGCTGGATAAATAGCCGATACTGCTGTTACCAGTTTCAAGTTTATCTATTTTACCACTAGATTTCAGTCTAATTTCAGTAAACTAGTTCACAGTTCGTGCCCTCCCCGTACCCAATGCATACTTCTATCCATAGCCGCATGTAAATAGTCGATCACGATTGGTCAAAGCTGCAGAGTGGATGGGGCCACAAGCCATTTTAACTACGACTTCGTCATGTCCTAGCAAAAAAATAGGCTTTTACTCTAGTTCACTTTTGGATTGGAGCGAACTTAGACCTGCCAAATTAGTGATGTTTGCTAACTAGGGAAGATCCTCTTTACTTCTACGCTGTTTACGCCTACATTCACTGAGCGTATCAGCAAAAAAACTTGCCTTTGGATTCTTTGTTCCGCCTGGCAGAAGAGAATGCACAAGTACAGGCTTTTTTCTATCGTCAAATCCCCCTAGGCCAAGCTGTCCTTTAAGATTAAAGCCAAATGTATAAATCTAGCCCTTGGCATTCTGAACAAATGAGTGATATGCTCCACAGTAAACTGCCATAATCTTCATATCTTTAATCGAATGCAAGGGTGTCGGTTTTATGATGTTATCTCCCTCCTGTCCCAGTTGCCCATAGGAGTTACCTCCATATCCATAGCACTAGTTTTTATCTAAGTAACAGAGGACATACTGTTTATGATGAGAGCGTGTTATTAACCAACAGCTACTGCCACGATGCCTTGACCAACGTTGACCCACCCCGACTCATCTCTGTTTTAAAGACCACGACCCCATCGAGTGAGGTAGCAACTTTCGGCAGGTGGTAAAGTTTCCTGCATGGATGACTTGAGTGGCGACTTATGTATTTCGGAATAACTGCGATTGACCTCCAACTCCTTGACTCTGGCTGTCTTCTTGAGTTCGCCAATATCAAATGCTTTCATTTCTTAACGACTATATTATAATTGAATGTGCTTCCTTCAATAGAAAGTATATCATAACATAAGCAGTAACAATATTAGCGGAATCATTCGCAATTGTCCTCTTAACAGAGTAAACCCAGCCCCTTCACGCATAGATCCAACTAATATTCTCTCTCTTGAACACTGAACCAATTTTGAGGTTAATCCGCACTGCCGAAATAGTTAGCTGATTGGTTGTCTTCTGCCTCCTACTCTTCTCTATCCGATACAGTCGACTGGTTATCGTTGCTATTTTAATGTTGTGCCTGACTTTCTTCCTCTTGCTTAACCCCCTACAAACTACCATCCTTATCAACTTTTCTTCCCCTTTCGTAACGCTAACTGAATAGCCAATTGATTACTTGTATGTACTGATCATTTAAATAATCTTAGTATACATCTATCGGCTATGTTCTGGCTGCATCTGCTTGTTTTTACGACTCGGTTTCCACTGTGCAAATTTTAGTAACAGGTCCATCATTTCCGAAAAGTCAGTCAGGGTACGCGCAGCCTCGAGAAGATGTGTTAAAGCGGCCGGTTTTAAATTCCTCATCTTTTTGGTACTGTCTTTAAATCCGAAGTGCTTATCCATTCTTCTTAACGCCCGACGAACAGTAGAATAAAAATGGTTCTTAACTGCATTGTCTGTGCGTCCTGTAAGTAGTGCGGCGATATCTTTCCATTTATTTCCAAGTTGTTCATGCGATATGAAGAGTAATGTTTATTCTTGGGTGGACCATGGCGTGCGTGTGATGTTGGGTGATAATTGGTTGTACCATCTGCGTTAAAGGGGCAGTACCTCTCTCGAATTTGTTTGGAAGAGCGACAGCTAGCACAGAGTGTACGCATTTGAGAGGCTATAGTGGTCCACTGAGAGGTACCAAATTGACCGATGAGAGTTAGAATGATAGTGTCTTCCTGAATGGGGGAAGGGTTACCTCGTTGGTCCATGGTTTTCTATCTGTCATTAATGTTTTAATAAATGACTGTTAAGATATAAAGCCCTGTTTAAAGCGATTTCTATTTTATTTAAAACAACATTATTGATAGGAGCTTAAATTTATTGAAGGGAAATCATAGCAGAGGAAGATAGGGCATCAACAGAAGCAGACAGCCTATTTGCAGGTCATTAGGGGTTAGCCTATTTAAGATAGGATTATATTTTTAATTAGTTCAACTTGAATCATGTCAGTCCCGCAAGAGGTCACCAGTCACTATAACAAAGTTAAAGCGGAGTACGCTGAAATATTCAAACGATATATCGAATTGGAGGAAGAGAGGAGAGAAAATAACCTTGTTCTTGCCAATTTAGCACCGCTCAAGGGAGAACGCAAGTGCTGGAAGGTCATTGGAGGAGTGTTGGTAGAACATGGCATCGAGGAGACGAAACACACCCTAAAAGAAACCATTGCCATGCTGTAGTCCACTTTAAAAGCATTGGACGAAGAAATGGCTAAAAGACAGAAGGAAGTGGTGGAACTGTAGCTGAAATACGGCCTAAACCCAAACAACAAAAAGCAGTAGGATAAATGATGGATGCTATTTGATCATCAGTCTATCCCTCTCGTCAATCTATTTGTCTACTTAAAGGCTTCAATAACAATAAAATTTTGGATGATGTCTTGAGATAAAGGATCAATATCCTCCAAGATTGGTAAGGTTACCCCTCTTCTCTTGTTCTTGCTCGATAGAAATGAACAAACTCTTAAAGTTCCCAGCTCCAAATCCCTGATGGTTTTTCCTTTGGATAATTTCGTAGAACAGGGTTGGCCTATCCTACACTGGCTTGGTGAAAATTTGTAAGAGGTATCCCTTCTCATCGTAGTCCAACAAAATTCTGTTTTTCTACAACAGGTCAATGTCCTCAGAGACTTTCACAGTCATAGTGGGAATGTTTTTCCGCATATGTTCGTAGTAGGTGTCAGGGATAGTCAAAAACTCCACTCCTCGGGCTCGCATCGCCTCAATTGTTTGAATGATATCAGTGGTGAGCAAAGCAATGTGCTGTGCCCCGGGACCATGATAGTAATCAATATACTATTGAATTTGAGATTTCCTCTTTCCAATAGCAGGCTAATTGATAGGCATTTTAATGTTCTCATCAAAATCAGTTACTACGATAGAGCGTAGAGCCGAATAAGCAGTGTGCATAATGGTTTAATCCACTGACCAAAATCGATGAAATCCTAAAGCTTTTTCATATAATTGAGCAATGGGTTCCATCTCTTTGTCCGGCTGATTACCAACTATGTGGTCCACCTTCACGAAATGGATGGGAGGAAGCAAAGAGTTGAGGTTTTCCTTCAAATGATGGGGTTTAAAACCTGGCAGGAAGGGCCCTTTGTAGTTTTTACGATCAACGAATGTGTGAGTGGTGTCACCATATGTTTTGATGGTGGCAGTTATTACCGTTCCATCTTGATCACTGGATTCAGTGGGAGGTTGGACGGATACGGCTCCATTGGCGATGGCATGGTCATAGATAGCTTTGACATTCTCAACAACAAAAGAGATGTCTTTAACTCCATCACCATGTTCTAAGAGGTGAGCATTCATTTCAGCTGAAGAGTCACGGTGGTAGACCGAGCAGAAGACAAATGTAGCACCTTCGTGATTGCGCACAACATGGCTGACAACCTTCCTTTCCCCTGTTTCTAGACCCTGATAGGCAAGGTAGTCAAATCCGAAGCGAGAAGTATAGTAAGAGGCAGCCTGCTTGGCGTTTCCTACCCAGAAAGTAACATGGTCTACATAAAACAAAATTTACCAAAAGAGTACACCTGCCCGAATGCTGGTCTTGGTTTTGTCTAATCTTGCATTAAAGATATTTTATTGATCTATATTCTGATACCCATATAAAGAAAGGTCTATTACCCAACAGCCATCCAGTAAATACGGAACTATAAGATGTCGCAACAATCATTGCAAATCAACTGAATAAGCAAATTGATGGGGCTGATTATATATTAAGAAAAAGTATTTATTCGCTCGCTTGATCATGGATAATATAATTTGCGAGTTGGATAAGCAGTTCATATTTTATTCATTTTAAAGACCATTTTAAATAGCTGTTCAACTACTTCCTCATTTGTACTTTGCTGCAGTACTACATCCCAATCATAATATTAAAATTGAACATCAATATTTCGATTTGTATCGGCTACGCTGTTCGTTTACATTCTTTGTAGGTATTCTCAATGATTTAATGGGGCTTGAGTTCAATTCCTCAGGCTTAAATTGGTAGAGCCATAGATTAAGGCCAGGGTATTGTTGCTATACTCTTGCTTTACCTCTTTCCTCGCCCTGTGGGCTACTGAAAGCTGAGAAAGAGGTTGAGTCCTGATCAATTGAGCCTTTTTCCCAGTACCTCTTGCTTTTTTCACTCTAAAGAAAATATGAACTGCTCATGTTCTGCAGTTATTTACTTTTGAAACTGGCATCACTGTCCTTATTTATCTTATCGATAGAATCGCTATACCTTTACTTCTTGGGATAATTTTTTTGTTCTCTAGTTTTAATTAATTTTATTTGTTACTCTCTCTCTTTTTAATTCTCTTCAAACCGGTTCTTATCACGAATCAGTCCATCGATAACCATCTGTAGTCGTTCATTTTATATTCTGGTCTTTCTTTCTCGCTAAATGAGGGCCGACGCTAACTCGTAGCCAATTTCATTGGTATTATGCTACTTTATCAAGCGAATGGTTTCTTGAGGCTTACTCGTTAGCATGTTTTCCATACGATTAAGCTTTGCCCGTTGAACTGACGTAAATTATTGCTGGGAAACTACTGACTATTTGATATGATCAAGTTTATGCTCAATATTGCCCAGTCTTTAGTAGAAATTTACTAAGGAGTTGTTCTCCGCCCTCTATTTCTGGCACCCATCGCAGTTATCTACCTCAGTCCCTAATTACCTTCTTCATGCTTCTCGGTGAGTCGGCATCTACTCTCCATTATAATCTAGTTAAATAATCTCGAGTATAACTTATCAAACCCACAATAATTATACATTTCGAGTTTATATCCCTACCTTTTCATTGATCGTTTATCTGTTGATATCTACCCATAATTCTCATAATAATATCATGTAAAAAGTATCACCATCCAAACCATAACAAAATATGTTCATTTTATAGAAGAGGAAGAAGTTTCTACCAAAAATCTTCAAACACGTCATTAACTTTACCCCTTCCGAAATAGCCGAAGCAGTCCTACTGATATCTATGAGCAATGATCAGGTCAACCTCTTTGACTAGCTGGCCTCTGTCAAACGTAGCCCTGAAGAGAAGGTGAACCCTTCTGTTTTTAAGTTTGGTAATAATGTTAAACTTATTGATCCATCTGATAGTTTTCTTCAACCGCAAATGTAGTATAAATTCGTCACGATGCACTATCTGATGAATACAATAAAGCGAGTCAAATTCATCTTCGTCTTTACTCATAGTCAGACAGGTAAACGTCCCATGAGATAAATCAGAGACACTCTTCAAACAATCTTAAAAATGTTTGATGAATCTATAGATGTAGATGCGTTAAGTAGAAGTTGTGGCATAATCATAACAGATGACGATATGTAGTTCTAAATCAAGGATTACAAATAACGTATCATCAATCTTGGGTTGGATTAGGAGAGTTTTATTTAGGACGTTAGGGCTAAAATTTTAGGCAAGGCGATATTTGCACAAAACCATGTCTTGCTTTGCAATCAGGAGAGAAATAGTTTCAACAAAAAAGGAGGAGAAGTTAGTCTCAAAAAAGATGAAAATAAAGGCTTGAAATATTCCTTCTTGAGTTTGATCAACGAACTTGACTATTTCCAAATTGGAAACACCTTTTCCCCATCCCTCCCGTCCAACTACAACGATTACATCGAATGCAACATTCACCTGATTTGGAAGGACATGTACGATCTTCTCTATAAGAATATGGATGTTTTAATCACAGGCCACTTAACCTCAATTGAGAAGCAGTAATAAAAAATGACAAAGGAAGAAATGCTGAGAAAGAATGGCTAAGCTCAGTTAATTTAATAATTAAATCTGATCGGCTTTTACTCCATATTCTTGCCCGCTACAACCCCAAAATCGCCTCTGATTTTCAAACCGCAACATGCTACCTTGCGTCTGTTGTTCTTTATCAACAATTTCTTCTAAATTCTGGAGTACATGCTCCTCAAAAACAGATAATCCACCATTCTGAAGATATAAGTGATGAAGGACATTGTGGCTAAATTATTCGATGCACTGGAAGGAGGACAGTACATCTGCAATCCAGCTATTCGCACATTTTTTATGAGTTACTTTGAAATACATGATTTTCTAGACAACGGCACCTCAGATACTGTGATTCAATACTATGATTTTACAGATAACATTAGAAATTTAGAATGCTTCAACGAACTTATGGGAACTTTCATTTTAAGATTTATTCAACTACTTGAAAATGATATCTAAGAGAATGATCGCAATGGGAAATACGTGTACAGCCAAATTTTTTAGGGAATTACCAAATTGTTAGAACATTTCAGTGGCAATTAATTCACGTTTGTGACGGATCGGATTATCAAAAAAATAGCCAAATGCCAAGCTAACTTGGCCTATAAACAAGTCAAGGAAAGTATGTAGACATCTAACACCAAAATAACTGTGAGTCTCTTCCTCAAATTCCTTCGCTATGCATGTGACTGTCCCTTCATCAACAATTAATGCATCGACGAAGCCTATATCTACCTCGGTGACGAACTCACAAAGGCAAAAGAGTGGAGACTAGCACTTGAAATGTATAGCATGGCCCTTGAGTCCAAGGCCTATCTAAGTATTATCAAACTGTATGAAAACAGCTTGGGAATTGTCCCCGAACTACTCAAGTATATCCCTAGATAATAGTGGACGAAAATTATTGAATATTTTAGATAATACTGCCAGTTTTTAACCAAAATAGGCCTAAATTAGAAGACTAGAGAACTCTGTCTTTAAGGTTTGAGGATAGCCAAAGATGAGGATATTGTTGAAGCCATCAAAACCGAATTCATCAATGCTCGGGGAGAGACCAGTCGAGATGCACATCTCAAATTCCTTGAAGATTCTATTTTATAAGAGCGACGGCCTTAGCACTAACCTGCTCTCCTTGATAAAATTTAGGATACCTTCCTCCGATTGAATAGATTAGGCAATGATAGTTGAGACAACAGAATGATAAATCTATATGAATGCATGAAATCAAAAATTTTTGAAGGTGGGTGAGTGGATATCGCTGTTAACTTGTTCATTATCTTCACCCTATGGGAAAAGATCTCTAAAGGCTGTATGGGCTTGTCTTTTGGGTTATTAGTAGTTTTAGGTTTACTCTTCTTCATCCTACTCTTACAAGGGGTTCATTATGCTTTGCATCTTGGACTTCTTGCTATTAATGTCAGTTAACAACTTTTAAAAACTAAAACGCATCGGATTTGTGCGCCCAATGAGCGGTTATTGATTACGAGACTTACTGCTTTAAATACATTCGTTTGAGAGGCTGGAGGGGGATAGTTTAGTCCCAAGGTATTGCTCATAATACTGCGTGAATGTGTTGACTAACTCATTCGGTTCGATATTAAGATTATCTTGCTCCAAAAAGGTCTGTTCATTCACTTGGAGTAGTTTATCCAACTGTTCGTGCCTTTTTCCTAAAGGACTATGCCCCCTCTCATTAATATTTTGCAGTGAATGTTCAATATCTTGGACATATTTGATTGGCTATTTTCGTTTCTGAATAGAGTGATACTTACAGAAGTGTAGTAATCGCTTATTATACGATTATCAATGCTCTGCTGCTATTGGATATAACTGAAAATACGCTAGTAGTAATTGTTTAGTTGAGAAAGGTTGTACTATTAGATTTTTGTTAGCCTATTAGCAACTTCGAGGAGAACAGTTCGTTTGCTTTAAAGTTGACTCCGATAGCTGTTGCCCTTATTAAAACTTTATTCAACGCCATTATCTTCTGTTTGAACAGAGGCAGTCATTTCTTCCACTATAAACCCCTGCTGGACGAGAGGAATCGTGCATTTGGAGCAGTAGTAAAGCTCCGCTCCATCGTTGTCTTGGTTGACTACTCGGTATTTGGCCTAAATCACTGATTATTTACTCTTTTGCCGTCGTTGTTGATGCATCTAATCTAATTAGCATCAGAACTGTTGCTATTGAAGGGTTTAAATTTGTTAAAAGAGCGGCTCTCAACTAATTTTGACTTGTTGTCGCCCCCATTTACTAAACTGCCAAGTAAATTGACTGGACAAATCGAATCTTTGAGATTGGCAGTGCTGTCCTTTTTAGAGAACAGCCCTGAAGAGATAGAATTTTCTCTATTGATCGTTTTACATTTGGGCTAAATAAGATTCTTAAAGCTGCTGGAGACTCTCAGATCAGAAAAATTGGTAGCAGGCAGTAGTGATGGGCCCTTTGAGACGTTGAGTGTATAGTAGTTTCTTTATATCGGGGGATGACCACTATCATCATGGTCAAAACTGATTTTAGGTCCTTATGGAGTGAGTGCTTTTTTTTGAAGAAGGGAAGGGCCTTCGTTAAGCTTTTTGTTGAGTGCGATGATGGGGCTGAGATTTAGTCTGTTTTCAGTTGATATTTGATGGGATGTCGGCTTGCCTAACCTGCATAAAAACAGATAAACCCCTCATTTTTAGTGTGGTTATTCAAAAAGTTCTCCTTATTATTGGGTGACTTATGGTTAAACCCCCCAATTTTATGACTATTGATGGGGGTTGAATTCATCTGTCCGCTGCCAGTAACAACTCTTGTCCTTACTGGCGTAGATGCCTTAGCGATGGAGAGTAGTGGCTGCATGAGGCTGTTTTGTTGGTTGCTATTAGCAGAATTGGAGATGGAGGGGATGTTTCTTTTGTTTTACATTTTAACGGCAATAAACTTATAAGGATTATTAGGCATATCATCTAGGGATATTAGACGTTGTCAATTTGGGAGAATAGCCATAGTTTCAGCAACAATTCAACGAATATGGGTTGAATGGACGGAAAAAATAGCTAAATCAATATATTGATGATAGGATCCTGATCAAATTTATAGTTTTTTATTGTTGTTATCCTTATATGACTTATCGTATTTTTATGATCATTTTTTATTTTTTTGCTTGATACCCTACAATTTCCTTCTGGTCTTTCTTCCCGAACCTCCATCACCTTTTGGTATCTAGAATTGAACTGTTAGTTGAAACATCTCCTTGATCATATAATAAATAAAAGGAAGTAGTACATATGCGAACATTGTAATAATCTCGTGCACGTTATCATCATCTGCAAGATAAACTGCTGCTCACATCCACATCCACTAAATTCATCCACTCCGAACAGGAAATTTTCATCCCTCCCTTAATGATAGAGAAAAAACAAGTAGAAATTGACACCCTTCAACTCGAACTCTAACTCAAATACTATGAATGGAGAACAAAAACCTAACTACCTATCGTTAGAATCACCGATTTTGAAGTTATTAAGATGACTCAAGACAAATGCCTAGTGGAAGTTGCCTGTGAGAACTATCCGGCAAGACTCACCGAGCTTAAAGACATTGCTCTTTTTAGGATGCTCTACCTCTTAAAGGAAACGCTTATTGGCTGTGAGAGACTCCGAGACAAATTCGGCCCCTTTCGCTTTACCGCTCGTATGGTGTGCCTCAACGATTCAGGAAAGTGCAAGGTGTGGGTAAGTGAGAATTTCTGCACTAACCACTTTACCAGCAGTAACAGTGACTAATCCACCTTCTTACAGTAGTTGTTCCCCCTCTTCGAGAGTCGAAGTTCTAAGTTGAAAAACAGTCATCTATTTTTTCAGTAATTACATCTTTGCAATTCATTCTGCATGGCTCTTAATTTTATTGAAAATTACTCGAGATAAAATAAAATCAGCATCCCCACCTGCTGCAAGCCCACACAGAAAGAACTTGCACTCCCAATGAGCTCATCAGATCCGGTTTTCGATTTCAATTGTGCTACCAGTCGCTCTCCTAAATTTTTAAGTCCTACTTTAAGAGGGTCCCTGAAACCTTAAGCGAAGTATTGGAAACCTTCCATCCTACATCCTTTGCACTCGACTAACCTAAAGGAGTAAAATTAACTACACGAGGACAATATGAAGACCTCTGGCGATACCGCTGCTGATATATACGCGAGCAAAACTATGAGTCACAACTAAAAGGGTCCATAGAAAATGGATACCTTCTTTGGTCAGACAAATGGAAGATAAATAGTGTTCAAATCATCAGAATTGCCTTCAAAAATAGGGACTGAAAAGCCAATGAGTTTTAACCGCAAGATATGCAGTTCTTTTGAATAAACTCAATGTTTTACTCCCACTTATACGCGGAAAGAATGGGGGCATCATGATTTCTGCAGAACTGAAGCTGACGAGTGCAAAGGTCAGCACCCCTCCACCATCACCTCTGAACCCCCCCTTTCCATGATGACCAACATTTTCAGCAAAAATAACTGGTAAAAGACGGTAAAGGGTCTATTCACTGATGAGGACGAGCTGAAGAAATCAGTACATCATGGTAAATAGAAGCGTAGTACTGACAATTTCAACCAACTGTAACTTCTGGACAAGCTGGGGAAGAACATCAACTAAAGCTTTATCAGCGAGCTGCAGGAGGAGGTTCAACTCAGTGAACATTAATATTGATCTGCAAATTTTAAATCTCAGTTATATCAAACATAAATCACTCATATATATCTTCATGTGTGACACCTTTGACCTTGCAGTTTGTTATAATTACATCATTCAACACAATTAACATGCGACGCCTTTTACGACTTTCTTTCCTCCCATTCGGAAGTGTGCCTCCTCCTCGCAGGCAAAACTTTTTTTAGTTGAACCCGATATACCCTGATGCCGGCCAGAAGGATTTTGACATCTACAACGTGAACTATAATCATGTTCTGTCAGGTTCGCTGGCAGTCAAGGACTAATAACGATACATGCAGCTTAAACAGAAACTGACCAATGAGATCTACCTAAAAACAGTTAGAGATTGGAATCGTGGTAAGACAGGAGATGAACACATCGATGAGGAGACTGGATTTCCGGTGGGAATTCACGAAGACTTTGATGCTTTTATTGAGATTTTTAAGCGTGAGAAAAAGGTGGGCAGCAATGTGGTGGGCGAGTTTCACGATCTAGTAATGAGTTTAATGCGTAAATTTGAGGCTAAGAGCGAGATTGAGCTCATCAAGATATTTAGAATCAACCTCGCAAACATTAAAAAAAAATCGCTGAAAGACAAACTCAGGGGATTATTAATTAACAGCGCTTTCCTGAAATTTATTAAAGAGAGAAAGTTCAAATCTGGTTAGTAGCTTAATTTAGCAGAGCTTGAACCCTTTTTCTAGGAGAGTTTGCCCAAATCAAAGAAGTAAGGCAAGGAAAAAGAAGCTATTTCCCATCAGTAGCTCGAGTAAATCGCCTTTCGATCAACCCTCAAGGATTTGGACTCCAAAATCAACTCGATTGAGGATCAGCTACACAAGCAAGCCCTAGCTAACGGTACTTTTGTGCCCACCTATCACCCCAAATATGGACAAACAATCACTGAGGAATAGAATGCCAACCTGAATTATGATCTAAAGAACTCCCGTGGCTTTTCCAGAAAAATAACTACAAATTAACCTAGTTACACCTCCGCCGAGTAACAGGATCGTTACATCGAGAGTAGAATCAGTAAACTCTTCTTTTTGCAGGCATTGAAGCAGGTGCAAGGCAAGAAAGAAGTAGAGGCTGCTGAATTGGTGAAGCTGCATAAATTGCCCATCCACATTCGCAGCAAGGACAGAATCATCAACTCCCTCCTCTATCGTTATAAGGAGTATGATCTGCTTGTTGAACCTAATCTTGACGATATTTATCAAGAGGTGGACATTGCACTCAAGAAGATAGCAGTAAAGGTAGTGCCTGACTACCTCGACAATCAGCTATAAAACATTAACGGCAATGGAGCTTCTTCCTCCCCAGCTGAGGTCAAAGAACGCATCCTAAGCAAGTAAACACTGCTGTGGTAGCGACTTGATGTAGAGGAAATCTTTGATCAGTAGTACTACGACCAATAGTCTGTAGACAAGATTAAAATTAGATAAAAGGAAATTGCTGAGATATCACCATCTGCCACTCTAGAACTATCTCTAAACAAGATGCCCATGAACCTGTATCGACATGCTGATCTTGATCAATTTAGAGTGTTCAACAAATATCGGAAATTCATTTATAAGGATGTTATAACTGATCGAACCATTGACCCCTAAATAGAATTTAAGTACTTTTCGTTGGAGGAATCGCAGTCAACTCTTAAAAAAATGAAAAGAGTCGCTGAGGTGACTGATAAATACTATGGCCATGCCACCAGGAAAAGTGGAGAAGCAGAGGTCTACATCACTAAGGGCAATGGCAAAGTCATCGTTAATGGTGAACCACTCGCTGATTACTTTGGAGACGTCTATCACCGAGGAGAATCACTCAAACCACTGATTTTCACAGAAACGGCCGGACAATTCGATTTGGAGTTTACTGTGGTGGGAGGAGGTATTCACAGCCAGTCATAGTGCATGGCAATGGCTCTGACCAATGCTCTTATAATGTTCAACCCCAAATATGAGAAGATACTGTCTCAGTTTGGACTGACTGGAATTGATGACCGTAAGAACGAGGCCAAAAAGATGGGTCTTTACACTGCTAGAGTGAGACCACCCTACGTCCGTCGTTGATATCCTCCCAAATACTTATATAATTGTTTAATACCTATAATACTCCAAATGACTAATCCCAAAGCAATAGTTTCTGCTCTGGAGTAATCCCACACTGCTGCTCTATACAATCGTCTCTTCAAAGCTCAGCATGCAATTTTGCTATCCGAATTATCCAAACTCTAATCTCTCAACGCAATCATTGTTCAAACGAGATAAAAGCGATTGACAGATCACAGCACTAAGATGAGTTACTACCAACAAACGCAAGAACTCCTACGCCTGTAATCTGCACGCAAGGACGAAATGATCAAAAAGCTTGGTATCGTAACTGCAAACGAATAGGGGTGATTAATGGCATGATTATTATATGTATCGATATGGGAGTACTGCCCTATGAATAGTGATAATCACATGCATCTTCGCATATTAGTCAGCATCAAACTGACAGAAGGCGTGGGCCGCGTCAGTGAGCATGCAGCAGGTTTCCATGTCTCTTGATCTGTCTTCTCCTTCTTACTTTTTACTTCTGACACCTCTGTTTTGGCTCTTGGAGGAGGCACATAGGGAGGATACCGAGCAATAGGATCGCCGAATCCTCTTCTTGCAAGTTTAAACTTTGTTTAGTGTTGGTATCTATGATAATTTCCGGCACTGTATTTAGTCCGGCGTTCGGCAATTGATTTGGCTTTGTCATCTAAGCCGTATTGTGCTTTATCCTTTGTAAATACACTTCCTCCATGACTCATAGTCTTGAACATGTTTTCATGGATAATTTTACTTCTCCATATTTACTTTTCCTGCTTCTATATATCATGCGGCCTTTCAAAAGGATCCGCTTTATGTTCAACTTGTTTGAATAGTTTATTTTCCACCTTAGACGTCGGGTTGGTCAGAATGTTAGCGGGCTAGGTCTTAACCCTGCCACTCTAATCGCGAATGGCCTTTTTCTGATGGTACTCTTTCTCTTCCACATGAGGAAAGGGGGAGTTGGTGATAGGTTTGATGCCGCAAACGGGGCGGAAGTCCGTCTCGTGCATTTCTGACTTGCTGTGCATTCGTTTTTGGTACTCCAGTTATTTTTTGAAACTCTAGACATAAGGGTCGTTATGGTATATACTCTCAGGAACATTAATGTATGACTTGCGGCCCACTCCACTGCGATTTTGGCCAGAGAGCATATTTCGTGGTTGGGTTATTGGCTTGCCGTCTTAACCTTTTTTTGCTAAATAAATGGCAGAGTACCAATTTTACTGGGGAATGATGAATCATCTCCTAACGCAATGGGAGGAGGCTGGCTAAAGAGGCCGAATCTCCTTTTGCTAGCAATGAGTTCTTCGTCAGCAATGATACTCTGTCTAAGTTAGTTCATAAATTTTATTTGGACAAGAATATAAAGGCGATAAATATATCACCTTGACTGTAATTTGAAGTGGGCAGCATTTGATATGAGATGGAGATAAATGTACGAGCATTAAACCAGAATCAAGCCTACTCAAAGAGTACTCAACCTTCATCTCGGCGTTCTAACAAACGTGCCCTCATCTTAGCCTTGCCTTTGCCGTATCTTTTTCTTTGTTTCATCAGTAAATAGCTTTTAATTTCCTCTGTTCATAATTTAAATATGTAGCAGCCAAAAATTCTGGTAGCAATTCGTAAGCGTCCCCTGTCCAAGAAGTAAGCCTCCAAAGGTGAAGCGGACATCGTAGCGGTTAAGAGTAACGATACAGTGATAGTGAGCGAATACAAGTACAATTACACTTAATCAGACAAAAGGTAGATCTAACTAAATTCCTTGAAGAAACCATCTTTAATTTTGACTTCGCCTTCAATTAAGAAACTTAAAATTAGGAGGTATGCTGCCGCTTATCAAGATTTATGATATGGCTGTTAGGCCATTAGTCGATTCTGCCTTTCAAGGAGCCAAAGTTACTTGCTTTGCTTATGGACAGACAGGATCAGGTAAAACATACACCATGAATGGAAATATGGGACAGGGTGTTCGCGGGTTGTATACCCTAGGCGCCAACGATATTTTTGCCTATCTCCAAAATGTAGACTTGCTTCGATTAAGCCTCAATTCCGACACCTTAAAGCCAAACTCTCTTTCTTTTAGATCTACTGCGGTAAGTTGTTTGATTTGCTCAACAAACGGCAGTAACTCAAACTCCGTGAAGACAACAAGAACAACATAAACATTATTGGACTTGAGGAAGCACCCATAACCTCCTAAGAAGAGTTCATTGATTATCTGGCTTTGGGCAGTCAGCAGCGTGTCACCTCGCAGAACTCGGCTAATGCTGACTCTTCCCGTTCGCATGCCATTCTCCAGGTATCCCTCAAGGATGGTAAGAAGTTATTTGGGAAAATATCATTTATTGATTTGGCGGGTAACGAAAGAGGGGCTGATCACATGGATATGGACAAGCAGACCCGAATTGATGGCGCTTAAATCAATAAATCACTGCTTTCGTTGAAGGAGTGCATTCGAGCTTTGGATCAGGGTAAGGGACACACTCCCTTTCGTGGTAGTAAATTGACAATGGTGCTAAAGGACTCTTTTGTTGGTTTCTGCAGAACAGTAATGATAGGTAACGTTTCTCCCTCCTCTGCTTCTTCTGAAAATACTCTGAATACGTTGAGATATGCAGATAGAGTCAAATAACTACGTAAACCTCAGTAAGGGGGAGGCAGTAAGGAAGAGATGAAGGCCAAAGAGATGATGCTGCCTCGACAAAACAAAAATGCTATAAGGATCATGATCAATAACGATGATGATGCTGATGATATTGCTAGAAAGAGAGATGAGGCGCAGAAGGAGTACGGTGTTGTTAATGAAGAGCCCAAGAAACCAATAAGAGAAGAGACCAGTCTCAGAAAGACATCATTTGGAGCTAATAAGCTCGCAGCAACTGAGAATATGGGTAAGGATAGTAAGTCTAGTTCCATTGCCAAAAATGTAATCGGTAATGGTCTGACCGCTAAACCTTTGCATAACAATTTGACAGGCAATCAGATGAACATTCACAAACCAGCCGTCACTAAGACCGATAATACTAATATCAACAAGTACAGTCATTCAACTGGAGTATTGTTGGGTAAAAGATAGTAGCCGATGGAAATTGAATCACCTTCCCCCTCTCCTTACTATCTACCCAGCAGCAGTAAAAATATAGGAGGCAATCAGTCCAGAAACAATAACTGCAGCAATCTGAACAACATGAGCAACTTGTCTCAAAATAACCTCAATAATAGCGTGAATAGCCAACCTAATGTGCAATCATTTCAGAATAGGGGAATGGTTAATAACCAGCGGATGAGCAGCAAGAACATACCATTACAAGGAGGAAATATGGTGAATTCATACGGTAATTATGGACAAAATAACGGATATCAAAACAACCCTCATCTCCAGAATCAGAGCGTCAACTACCACAGCAATCAGAATATCAGCCATCACAACAACTATAACAACTACAACCATCAAAACTACATCATGCCTGAAAACTGGAATGATTTGGTAGCAACTGTTAGTAATAGTCCTGATCCTGTCTTTCACAACCAACTCATTGAAGAGATGAACGCTCGACTGTTCAACGAAGAGGATGGGCTAATGCGTGGTCACTCTGAAACGTTACGGCGGGAGATAGACATCATAAAATAAGAGATGCATCTGTTGGGCGAGATGGAGATAGACAGGGGCAAAATAACTAGTCGGGGATACGTCCGTTTCATGCAAGACAGTATCGAGGAGAAGATTAGTCATCTATAAATGCTGCGGTAGAGGTAACGATTACAGTATTCAGACTGATCAGCTTCACCTATAAGTTGGACGAAATGGAAGAGATTGAGGGGGCAGGCCGATCGGGCAATATCGACGACGAACAACTGCTGGATGATATTAATTGATTAAGTTACTAAAAACATATTAAACATTGGCGGGTAATGGCAAATGGGTGAATTATTTTTATCAAGTTGAGAGCAGCGATAAACCGGTAAATAAGAATGAGCTAAGTCAATATGGATGCTAATGCGTTGATATGGTCGGCATCACAAGCATATGAATTGAAGTGGATGAGCTGTTGAGTATTAAATTCAGTGTTGATGAATTCTCAAATAAGCATAATAATAATGATCGATTTGATCCGGGCAGCTACTCTCTCCAACAACCAATAACTTCAGAAAAACGCTGAGAATTCTATTCTCAAACTCAGGATCGAACAACCCGAACAGTTCTTCCTACAGACCGCTACTATCTTGCAGTCGGTCGACCTCGCTACCAACATTCGTCAGGCCGCAGGCACTCTCTTAACTGTGTCTCTCAAATTCAAGGTACGAATTCTTCCACACAGGCCAACGACAAGTACTTGTGGCAGGCGCTAAGCCACAGTTCAAAGGCTTCCTTTAAGGACATGGTCCTCGGCACCATGATCGACAAAGAGAAGTCAATCCGAAGAGCAGCTGCCAACGTATTTTTCTCCTTATTTAGATAGTCGCCGCGATCTGCTGCATTGAGATTCCACGCAAGTAGTGGCCTGGCATCGCAGAAAAGATTACGGCTAACATGAGCAATGATGACCTTGTGGTCAAGGAAGTGTCAATACTTACTATCGGTTTCATCTGCGAACAACTGCGAGAGTTCAACTTCACCTTCGACGACCAGATGCAGTAGACCATTCTTACCGGTATTCTCCTTGGAGTGAAAGATACCCATCCAGAAATTGCAGAGACCGCCTTTAAAGCTTTAAGGGATGGTATTGCAGGAGTTGCTGGTATCCTCAAGAACGCACAATACCGCGATTACCTCATCGCTCAAATCGCTGAAGCAATTAATTCAAAGTCAATGGTTTAACTCGGACTCCAGAGTCTCATTTAATTTGTTCGCTCAAGTTTTGGCCTTATGGGGTAGAACTACGTTGAGGGCTTTGCCAAACTTATCGATCCTATTTTGCGTAACACAGCTGAAGAAGTTACCTGTACACTAGCCATGTAATTTTGGGCCACTTTTGCCAAGGAGGAGAAGAGCATCGAGTCTAATCCCAATATGAACAAGTATATCAAGGGACCTCTTGCTGAAAGGCTGGTCTAAGGGTTGCTAAACAATCTTTGTTTTATTGAATAAGGTGAGGAGTAGGGTAATGGCATTTGCGAATCGGCCGCTAGCGCACTCTAAGCTATCTTTGAAGGGGATTCCGTCGATTTTGAGAAGAAGGTCCTCGCTTTTACCGAAAATACTATTAAACACGAGAATTGGCGCTATCGTCAAGGCAGCATTCGTGCCTTTGCTTTGCTTCTAATGGGTCTACCTTAGAGTCGTTCCCAGTAGCTTGTAAATGTATCTTTGATTCCTCTAGTGTCTCTCCTTAATGATCCCAAACAGTACGTGCAACTATCTGCAATGAACTCGCTTTGCCTTATCACATAGTAAACAGGCCAGGTGATTCTCCATCATGCTAATTTCCTTGAGATACTCAAACTAATCGTCGATAAGATGCCGGTCAACGAAAATTTTTTACGATCTGTTTGCAAAATCATTGATAACCTCTGTCTCGCCTCAGAACAGTCTGAAAACAAGACTCTCAGCACAGTTGCAGATGATCTCATCAAGTTGCTGCTTGAAGGATGCCTATAACCCAGCAGGTCCAGTAACGCAGTCAACAACTGTATAACAACCATCCTTAGCCTCATAAAGAACTCTTAAAGTCCATTAATCGCACATAAATACATATAATATGTGCTGAACTACTTTCCTCATATAAAGGGACTTGAGCGATAAAAACGTTAAATCTTTTACTCTGGATTCTTCACAATGGCTCAAGTATGTTTGATGACTCTCCGAAAGGCAGGCGGTGCTATCACTATGGAACAGATGTCTACTCTGTACAATCTAGTAGTGGATTACTATAAGGGTTTGAATGATGTCTAAGGTGATGGATACTATGTCGTATCAGCCTTAGCTTTCTTCTTACCTGGTGACCTCCGCATAGTCTCTGATTTCTGGAAGTACATCGAATACGGTCTGAAAAAGATCAATCAATAAGACATTTTCCGTGCCACCATCTCCTGCATCTGTGACTTTGCTTCCATCTACCGTGGCGAAATCTCCAATCGCGTGGATTTCATCTTCAACGAACTGCTTGATATCTTCGAGGTACTTTTCTCTAACTTAGAAAAATCAGATAACACGCGAATTGAAACTTGAAGTATTGATGTGCTTTGGAGAGTTGTTTTTGCAGTGTGGACATTCAAGTATTAAACATCTGAAAAGAGTGGCTGATCTGCTGCTCATCTCCTGCGAAGGTGTTATCCACCTTAATGATCAGAACTATGCGTAAGTGCTACAAGAAACCGTTATATAGACCTTTATGTGCCTTTATCATGGGCTGAACAGCGATCGTCGATGCAACGAATTGATTTAATACATCAAGTACGTATTTGAGTTCGTAAGCATCACAACTGAAAAGGTTCGAAGGCCTAAATTGGACTACGTAAAAGATTGCATGGTGCTATTAGGTGACATCGTGTCGTTCTACCCAATTTAGTCTAAAGCCTTCATGTCTGCTCCCTTCATTTCTGAACGTATAGCTACTCTACAAAAATATAACAAAAACGGTATGATAACCCAGTCGATAAGTTACATCCGCGGACTATTCCATCTTTGATTGTTGTCTCACTGTTATCGTTATGTTCTATTCAATATACCTCTATAATCGATAATCATTCACCATAATATTTAGAAAGATGATATATCAGAGCGGGTATGAACGGGGTTAATCACGCGAACGATCAAGAGATGCCGAGAGGAAACATAACAATCGCTCGCCATCAGAAGATAGTAACTATCGCAAATACCATACCAAGGAAGTAAAACCTCGAGGGAAAAGAGTCAAGTAACACTTATCCACGGCAACCGTCAGTTGCCTTTCTTTATAGCTTTAGACCTTTACTCAGATTTGAAGAGGACCCAGATGTCAAGGTATTTCGGAAAGAGGACGAGCCCTCAGCCCGTGGACTGCTATAGTAGTAGATCCTAAACATAAAGAACTAAATTGAAAAGTAGATAGCCAAGTCTTACGACTTCAACTGGTAGCATTTCAAGCATCGAGACGCGCTTTCCGAGAGTAACTCGATGAAGTAGGTATTTAATGCGGTATTTGCAGCAAAAGTAGAAGGAGAAAGCGCTGGTGGAGAAGCTGATGTCAGCGAAGTAGTCAATGTCGTATTTTTATCCTCCGTCCCTGCGCTACTAGAAGAATATGGTATAGATTGGTAGCGGTTCTTCTTAGCGCGAGGGCCACACTCTGCGTATCCATGACATTTTGGGCTGTTACTACACCCATGTAAGCTAAATTCCCAATTAACCCCAATTTTAAATACTTAACACTAATACTTCTTCAGAATCTAAATTAATTAAGTTTGATAATGACATGATTAACGATGGCCCCACTTTTGGCAACATCGGCAAAAGTATATCAATTTACACATAGAAAATATAGATAATGCTAAGAACATCAAAGGCATACTCAAAGTCCCAGGGGGGAACAAGGAAAGGAGCAGAAGCGAGTCCAGTAGGACTGTCGATCCACAACTTATTTTTATATTGAAGGATGCAAAACTTAATCCTAATAACTATAGCAAGGAAAGAGTCGAGGCCATGCTTAAACCCTATAAGGACTCTGGTGAACTCGAATACCTCATGAAGAATAAAGAAGTCCTCTAATCCATGCTGAGGAATACTCCTGTACCCGTAACCAGCAACATCTCCAAACCAGTATATCCTACTACTCCTGCGCCCATAACAAGGGATAGCACATAACGTGCGGTAAGTCAGAATAGTCAAATAGCTGGAGGCAATATGGGAGGGTATGGCCACGCTTTCGTGCCTAAGGCTGATAAATATCGAACTGTTCCCTGCAAATACTATCATAGGTAAGGTGGATTTTATTTAGTCCTCAAGGATGTAGTAAAATTGACAACTGCACTTTCATTCATGATGAAAAGTTCGCAGGGCAAAGTGTGCCCATGAATTCTTCCAATCCAGGTATGGGTGGTCGTCCTTACGCTCCTGGACCTTCACCTTACTCTTCCTATCCTCCAATGAATCCCATAAATCCAATAAATCCAATGAACCCAATGATATCGCCAAACATTCCTCCAAGTAATGTGCTTTCTTATTCAGATTATTACAACCAACCTGGGAGCTACCCAAGCAACAGTGGATATTATCCTCCAAATAGAGGTAATCCAAATTATCAAGGTAATGGATATGGGATGGGACAGCAGCAGTATGGGCAGACACAGCAGGGAGGTCAATACGTCCCTGGCCAGCCAGGACAGTTTGCACAAGGCCAATCTCAACAGCCAAAACCCTATGGACAAGGTCAGCCAGGAAGCCAGTATGGTCAAAATCAATCAGGCCAATATAACGTGCAAAGCCAGCAATACAGCCAAGCTCCTCAGGCAAGTCAGCAATACAGTCAAGTTCCTCAGACAAGCCAGCAATACAGTCAAGCTCCTCAGGCAAGTCAGCCTGTACAGCCCAACCAGGCCTACAATCCTAACTACCAGTATTACATTGGGAATAACCCAAACAAATGATTGCTGCATGGTATCATAATAGTTAATATCTGCTTTATCATCTTTTTATAATTAATTAAGATTATCATATTAGATATTGATGACAGACACCTACACAAAAGAAGAAAAAAATACCACTAATAAATACAAATGGGTCAATCGCTAAGAGTATTCGAGGGATGGCATACACTAGCTCGGGGATAAACTCACCACAAATACGTCTCCAGAACAAATATCATCTCATGTTCTCGACCTCTTCAGAAAAATCCTTACAAAGAGTAGAGCATCATTACTGTATCTCAATGACTAAACTCATTAGATGTCTCTTTACACCATCCCCCTCAAATCTACTAGTTTAATCATTTACCCCGATCAGTTGAATTATCAAGGTAGCATCTCTGACAGTAAATAATACTTGACATACGGGTGGGGATTGTAAAAACAAAACGGAGGACGTGGTTATGGTCTGACACTATCTGCATCTAAATCCATAGGGTAAAATGTTGCTGAGGCTGGCTATGTCAAAAATATTGGGTAGCGGCTCGACAATAATTTCAAATCC
>Ga0302188_10000525_pt1 | contig 32459 bp, 38 predicted proteins | sample II_Bog_E2_1_FD_198783 | JGI IMG/M metagenome (GOLD analysis project Ga0302188, IMG submission 198783) | Peat permafrost microbial communities from Stordalen Mire near Abisko, Sweden - II_Bog_E2_1 | ecosystem: Environmental > Terrestrial > Soil > Wetlands > Peat | place: Sweden: Abisko...
AAGGGCCTAAATCTCACTTCATTTACCTGGCAGGAATTGATTTCGACCTACTGCTCGAGGTGCGCGCATCTCTTCAGCAGCTTTTCGTTTTCCTGAAAAAGCAGTCGCACCAAAATGGGTAATTGTTACTCACTGTCTCGTGGGGCGAGTGCGATTTTGAGGGCGGCCCTGTTCAACTCCAGCAGTTCTTTAAACTATTTGGCCTACTCCCTTAGACGCGTGTTTTCTGTTTCGAGGAAGGCGATGACTGAAGAAGGTTAGCGTTCAGCCTGCATAAATATTTAATAAATAACAAGAAATCAATGGAGTGAGGATGTGCCTATGCGAGGTGAGTTTGTATTGGTAATAATTAATGGACAACCCGAATAAATTATAAGTGATTTGAACATGCAGAGGTTGAATACTAAACAGATGATGGACAATTCCAAATGCTTCACATTTTTGTTCTGGGGGACCATCTTCATGGCTACAGTTGCATTTATACTCAACATTATCGAGTCATTCATATCCTACTCCGACTCAAGCGAGTATAACTGCAGAGATTACTATTACTACAACACATATGAATGCGTTCGTTATGGCATGTACTATTGTCAAAGTACCTCTGACTAAAGGCCTTGTAGTGGGCTCATCGTCGCCTCCTGGGTTTTTAGAAGTATAGTTTTCTTTATGGCCATCACTGTCTTTGTCATGTTCCGCAACCTGCGTTAAAAGGTCAGAATTGGAGACTATTTCGAAGCAGATAGTGGCTTATCCAATCAGCTTATTCATAACAATAACCCTCAACTAATTATGCCAAACAACAACCCAATCATGTACTCTGATGTCATCAGTCAACCCAGCACTTACACAGACCAAGCTCAGCAGCAACTAGCTGTCAATCGTTGACTGAACTGATAACTATGAGTGTTATTTTCATTCCTTATAAATTTCTTTAGGCAGTTGATTGATAAATATAGCAAAAATAAGCCAACAAAGGAAGTATAAGGTAATTGCCTTCTGCGATGGAGTAATTGTCTTAAATTGTAAATAAGGGATGCTAATTTGAACAAATTATTATTAATTAGAGTAAATGCTGAGGTCGACGAGGGAACTGACTACCAAGCAGCTGATGAATAAATCCAAATGTTTCACTTTTATATTTTGGGGAACATTCGTGGTGTTTTCAGCTGGTGTTGTCTTCGTCAGCATCTGGCCCTTCACTGACTGCTCCGACTAGAGTTGCCCCTATTACATCCCCGTGAAATGCTTTAGTGATGGCAGGCCCTACTGCTGTTCGAGTAATATTGGTTATTGCGGCTCAAGTGATTGCAAAATCAAATAATCTTCGCCGTGTGATAAAATTTTAGCCATTGGCTTACTTCTCTTATGCCTTTCTCTCTTTATGATAATATACGTCTTTATCAAGTTCTGTGGCATGCGCAATAAAGCCAAAATGGGAGTCTATTTTTACGGCAATGGCATAACCAATCCTCTCATGTACAGCAACAATCTCCAGCTAATTATACATATACCAAATAACAACCCAATCATCTACTCTGCTGCCTTCAGTCAACCCAGCCGGCCCTAAGCAGGTTAAAATTAGCATATAATTGCTGATCATTGACTGATTGATCGAAATAAAGAATTGCTGCTTATTGATTTGATTTATAAATTGGTGAATGAGTGTGGATCGTTAAGAAGTTGAAGGATGTTGGCTTCATACAAGATGAAGGTAATTATTAAATGAGCGATGATAATTCTAACAAATTATAATTATTCCGAATCAATGCTGAGACTGACCACCAAGCAGCTGATGGATAAATCCAAATGCTTTACTTTTTTATTTTGGGGAGCAATCGTGGTGTTTTCTGTTGCTATCATCTTGAACATCATCTGGCCCTTCACTTCCTGCAACAACGTCACCAATTACAGCTGCAGCTATTACTATTATTACAACACCTATGAATGCATTAGCTATGGAACGCACTACTGCTGCCAGAGTGGCTATAGCTATTGCGGCTCAAGTTATTGCTACATCAAGCCAGCTTACTATAGACCGTGCATGGGAGTCATGATCGCGGCATGGTGCCTCTATGGTCTTGCTTTCTTTATGGCCATCACCGTCTTTATCATGTTCTGTAATTTGCGTTAAAAGGCTAGAATTGGAGTCTATTCGGACGGTAATGGCATTACCAGTCCTCTCAACTACAACAATAACCCCCAGGTGATCATACCCAACAACAACCCAATCGTTTACTCCGATGGTTTCAATCAATCTAGCACCTATACCGGCCAAAACCAAATATTCGTCAACAATTGACGAACTGATATCAATAATCAATAAATTAACATGAGTCTCTTTTGCTTATAACTTATGAATTTCTCCATGATGTATCAATAGGCAAATAATTTTAGCAAAGAACCTAAGAGTGTCAGATGTCTGCCTTCTATAAGGCGGGATGATATCCAAATTTAATGATGGTGATAATTTTAACAGATTATATAATTAGTCAGGACAATGTTACGAATGACCACCAAACAGCTGATGGACCAATCCAAATGCTTTACCTTTATGTTTTGGGGAGCAATCGCCACTCTTTTGGCTGCTGTTATCTTGACCGTCATCTGGCCCTTCACTTCCTGTATGGAGACAAGCATATATAGCTGCAGCTCGCTTTACCCTTACCCTTACGTCCCCAATGAGTGCATCAGCTACGGAACACATTACTGTTGCCCGAATTCTTATAGCTATTGTGGCTCAAGTCAATGTTACGTGAAACCTTCTTTTCCCACGATGTGTATTGGAGTCATTATCGCTGCTTGGTGTCTCTACAGCATCACTTTCTTTATGGCTATATTCGTCTTTATCATGTTCTGTAACCTGCGTAATAAGGCCAGAATTGGAGTCTACTCCGACAACAATGGCATAACTAATCCTCTCATGTACAACAACAATCCCCAGCTGATTCTACCAAATAACAACCCAATCGTCTACTCTGATGCTTTCAGTCAACCCAACCCCTACTTAAGTCAAAACCAGCAGATAACCGTCGGCCATTGACTAATTGATATAAATAAAGAACTAATGCTTATTAATTTGACTTATAAATTGCTGAATGAGTGCGGATTGTGATGTCTTCAAAGGAATGGTTGATATCAGATGATAATTCTAATAAATTATATAATTGATCAGATTCAATGCTGAAAATGAGTACCAAACAGCTGATGGACCAATCCAAAGGATTCACCTTTCTATTCTGGGGAGCAATTGTCGTATTCTCGGTTGCTATTATCTTGAACATAATATGGCCCTTCACTTCCTGCTATTGGTGCAGCGGGTATTGGCCCATTTCATGTGTTAGTTCGGGAGGAACACACTATTGCTGCACTAGTAGTTATGGCTATTGCGCTTCAAGTGGTTGCTACGTCTCCTATAACGATGGACCGTGCATTGGAGTCATCATCACTGCCGGGTGTCTCTACATTATTGCATTCTTCATGGCTATCGCTGTTTTTATCATGTTTCGTAACCTGCGCTAAAAGGCCAGAATGGGAGTCTATGGCTTGACCAATCAACTCATATACAACAACAACCCTCAGATGATAATGCCGAACAACCCTCAACCAATTATGCAGAATAACTACCCCCAATACATCATGCCAAGCAGCAACCCAATTGTTTATACGGATACATCCGGTGCCCAACAGCAGCAGATTGTCAACCATTGACTAAAATAAATAAATAAACAAATACTCTTATTTATGTAGCATGAATGAGTAGATCGTACGATATTGGAGGATATTGCAACTATGAAGGATAATTAATATTATTTATAACTGAATTGAAGAAGGGTTGTTCAGCGCCGCCTAAATTACAACTTTGTCTTTGAGTAGAACGACCAAGATTATAAAGCATTTCAATCAATTTGCATGCTTACTCTTTTCGATAATCCCGTAGCTAAAAATGCAAGCAGCGAGGGTTATTGCTATCCAACTTGCCACTCCTAATCCGATGTTCCAGTTCGATGTTTAAATCGCCTTCCCTGTCTAAGTAAATTGCATCTTGAAATAGTAATGAAAAATCCACACAACTGCCAGCATATAGCACCCCAGTATCGTTCCAAGTTGAGATCTGCTGTCCAAATAAATTTTTCTTCTTCTCTATGACGCCTCTGTTTCACTAAATTACAAGGAGATAACGCCTATCGCATCGCCAAAGCTCTGTCAATTGTAGACCGTAAATAATTTTATTGCGGATTCTCCTTCTCAAGGGAACAAACATTAATATTGAGTTGGTGGAGTCGGTGTCTATCCATCCGACTGATTTCGATTCCCTTCAGGTACTCATCTTGCTTGCTGATGTCCTAGCTAGAGATTTGTTTAAGCCTGCAAATTGTAATTTCCTCCATAAGACTTTACACCTTAGTTCTTTAGATTATTATATATAGCAATCGATGCGAGCAGCTAATAATGTGGTCCTCCATTTTAGAGCTATGATGAATCAATCTCTCCCCTTGAGAGTCGCTTTTTGGACACTGATAAGCTGCTTTTCAATTGCTATTGTACTGACCATCGCCTATCCCATCGTCGACTGTGGCATCTTTAACATTCCTCTGCCATGCTCCCACTACTTGCCTGACAATGCAAATGAATGCTCAGCAAATAATGTAGATTATTGCTGTGGTACTTCAGGCAGTCTGGCTTGCGAGTTGTTCAGTAACTGCCAAATTAAACCCACTCCATTCGACATTCCGAAATGCGCAGGATTGCTCATTGCAGCCTGGACGGTCGATGGATTGACCTTACTCGCTGCCACGGTATTCTTTATTATTTTTTACAAGATTCAAAGCAGTCAGCCCGCAATAGCAGGCAACTACCTTCTGATGAACCAGGGCATTGAGATTGCAAACGACCCCGAAGATAACATTCGTACCCTCCAAAACCAGCAAATTCAGCGCTGATTCCTCGATCTCCCTGATCTAAGTCTATCCTTTACTATATCTGATTTTCCTCTTGCGGGTAGTTGAATTAACCATCCATAATAATCTATGTAATCAAGTAAATCCACAGATTCACCTCTCTCTGATAACGATCCCCTCGATAACTAATCTCCAGAGGATATCTTCATCACCGCCGATGAGCCCAATCACGAGTAGATCTCCTCTTAAATGCTGTAGTGGGCCTTGTCGATCCAGTAGTCGCACAATAAAGCCTGGGAGACAGTGCAGCCAATCTACACCAAACTCCAATCGATTGCACAGTAGTTCTACGGCGCTGTGGAAGTGATCGGCTCGTTCGCCAGCAACCTCTGGATCCCTTCCAGCGACATCGACTTCCTAATCATCATCCCCGACAACAATAGCGCTGAACTCTCATAATAACTGACGGATATCCTTTACACGCGGGTCCGCAGAATGAACTGTTATACAATGATCAAGCTGTTACGAACGTACAAGCTGCCCATGATTAAAATGGTGCTGACCAAGTAATACAAGGGGCTGGAGGTGGAGATGTTCCTATCTGGCAAGAAAAATATCACCTCGCGATACGTGGCATATACCAACGAAGTAATGAGCTACTACCCAGAGATACGCATCATCTACTACACTGTACGCAGACTACTGGCAGCCAAGGAATTGCATGATCATAAGAAGGGTGGACTGAAAGCCTATGCCCTCTTCCTGCTGATTTACTCTATGCGGACGCAATATTGCTACAACTACATCTCTCAATTTGTGGAGCACTTCGCCTATTACTACGGCGTTGGCTATGAGTACGCTTGCGAGGTGTCGGAGGAGGGTGAAGTGGAGTATAAGATAAACATAAAGGATCCTCTAAACAGTGATAACAACATGGGAGGCAAGCGGACAGATATCGCGGCCCTGCGAGAGTTATTCCAAAAGGTGTACTATGGTATAAACACAAGTAATTAAGGCAGAAAGCTGGAGTATCTCATCGAGCTCATCCGCGATATTTGATTTTTAATTACTTACTATTTTTGCTGATGACGTATAGACAATGATTGGTTCAACAACTTGAGTTAAAGAGGGTGATAAATGCAAGGAAGATACCATTTGCTGCCACCTAATTATCGAGACCTTATTACACTTGATAATTTATCGTGTCGGTTTAAATAGCTTTCATCAATTTAGAATAAGATACAATCGATGAGCATTACTGAGGCGGAACTGGACCAGTTCATCAACCACATTTTTCAGCAGTATGACTGGAGCAACACTGGACAACTGAACGCGCAGGAGTTACAGCAGTTCTTTAATGATGCGTTTTCGCAGATGGGAATGGCTGCCAGTATGACTGTTGCTCATGCACAGCAGCTGCTTACAATCATTGATACTGATCACAATGGTGGAGTGACCAAACATGAACTCCTTAATGTTTTTAAAAGGATACTTATTGAGCACGGCAAATTTGCAGGAGGACAGCAAGGAGGATATGGTCAGCAAGGAGGATATGGTCAGCAAGGACAAGGAGGCTATGGACAACACCAGCAGGGAGGCTATGGTCAGCAAGGACAAGGAGGCTATGGTCAGCAAGGACAAGGAGGCTATGGACAACACCAGCAGGGAGGCTACGGCCAACAAGGTGGATATGGTCAGCAAGGTGGGCAACATCAGCAAGGAGGATATGGACAGCAAGGCCAAGGGCATCAAGGAGGATATGGCCAGCAAGGACAAGGCGGCCAAGGAGGATTGCAGGGTCAACAAGGCGGATGGGGGCAACAAGGTCAAGGTCAACAAGGACAGGGACAGCAGGGTCAAGGCCAACAAGGACAAGGAGGCTGGGGACAGCAGGGTCAAGGCCAACAAGGGCAAGGAGGCTGGGGTCAGCAAGGCCAAGGGCAGCAAGGTGGTTGGGGTCAGCAGCAAGGTGGTAACCAAGGCGGTTGGTGATTTAAAAATCTCTATAACCAATCATCTAAAATAAAAGTATCAAAGATATCATTCCAGCTAATCAGCCTAAGTTTCGTTTTGGCGTTTGTCATTAGAGAAAGTACTCTAATAACCAGAAAACCTCAGCTACTTTTTTATGATTCTGCTCAATTTGCGCATTTTATTCTCATTTTAGGGGGTGAAGGCTTAGTCAAATTCAGACTTGTCTTCGGGGAAGTCCATTTCGTTTTCAGGTAGACATTCACGTTCTGGAGTATCACACATTTGCGAGTATCTCTTTTGGCCTTTTTCAAGCATGAAACTATAGGGTTGACCCACGCCTTATGGGGTAATTATTTCCGTCAGTCTGTTTTTCCATCGGAAGAAATCGATTTTTTCCTTGTAGTTGAGGTGGATGACCTCGTTGTAGAAGTCAATGATGGTGCTGGGCAGGTTGACTCCAAACTATACAATTTTTTAGCTCAACTTTATATTTTGGTATTCGGAGATCGGGACGTCCTTTAAAAACTGTCCCTCAGAATAGATATCGATGAGGATGTAGCAAATCGACTCAAGATCGTCCTTGATTCTGACATCTATATAATTCAAGTTTTACTTCTGCCGAGATGCAGTCCTCTCGAGCAGTATTTGGTGTTAATCATTTTCCCGGCCTCGTTAACTCGCTGCAGAGAGAAGCAGTTTAGTAGGTACAAATCCTTCTTCTTAGGGTTAGAGTCGAAGATGATGAGATTGGGGTCGAGTTAGCCGCTGACCAGTTTGAGATTGTCCATCTTTTCAACTAGTTTCAGCTGAATAGGGCAATTGTTACCATCTGTAGCAGCAAATTCAGAATATCCTTCTCATTGGGCGATTTTTTGGTGTGCAGAAACATGGATTTGAGTGAGGGGCCGTACTTCTCATGCACTTCAAAGAAATATTATGCTTTTCCCGTGATTTCTCCGCGCCACAGCACTTTGGGGCAAATTTGATTCCTCATTGTCTAATTAATTTTGCTGGAGAAGGGTTAGGGGCTGTCAGTCTAAGGTTATGAGTATAATTACGGGTTTGGCGTAGACGGTAGTCCTTTTGGCGTTGGCCACATCTATTCCCTAATAAACATTATATTCCTTCGATTTAGCTTTTAAAAATTTTAGGTAGTAACGGCCATCAAGTACCACCCGCCGGTTGCGAGTTGGTTTGGAGTGGTTAGAAGAGGGACTGAAACTTTAGTCGTTTTTCATAGAGTGTATCAATTTATTATAATGATGGAAGAATATCTCTACTTTAATACAACCACAAATAAAAAAGAAGTATATCTTCGCTTGTCAGCGCTTCCTCCATAGATCTGAGTCACTATCCACCCATCAAATTTGTTTTAGAAAATGAGGGAATGGGTAGACGTTTTGTCAAATTGGAATATTCCATCAATATATCAGCACTTTATAACATCAATGAGTGTGATAAACAGAATTGAGCAAATTATGCTACCATCACTCCTTCTATCTCTAAAATATACGTTTCAGCTTCTATTCGATTGTGGCAGGGGAAGAAGGCATTGAAGTTTGGGGGGAACCGGTCAGATTTAGGAAGCCTTCGCTAAATTAATTGAGGGGTAGTCTCTCTTTATCCCTCACTTCCCCTCTCTCCAGCAGCAGCATTCTCTTGGTCTTTTTATTCAGCAAATTTTGAAACCGGTCCTGGTATACCTCTGCACTCTTTTCTTATTTAGCAGGATTCCCCTTGCTATTCTTCTTTAGCAGTCGCATCAAGTCCTCCTCGCGCTTTAGTTTATCCACCCGCAGGCACTCCTGTCTCTCTAGCTCAGTCATTCCTCCCCACTTTTCCTTAATAAACTTGTCTATCTCCTCCATATCGGTCATCGGATGCGCCTTAGTAATCTTCTTCCTCTCCGAATCCAAAAATTCCTCCCATATTCCCTCCTCCGTCTCGTCCTATTTCAGCGTCTTGTCGAACTCGTAATCATCCATAAGCACCGTTGGCTGCAGACATTCCAATTCCTGGTCAGTAAAATCTAAAGTCTGAGAAATATCAATTGGCAAGTAGTCTAATTTAGCAGCAGCAGTATTGGTTTTGACTGCATAATTTGCTTGCTTCTTTTATCTTTTAGCAGGACCACTCGCGACGTTATCAATCGGGTTTTGCTTTGGCATTCCCCTAGAATACACTCGTTTGCCTGTCTTAAATGGACTGTCAAAACCGTCAAACTTGATCTGCGAAAGCTGGGTTCTGAAGACTTCCATGGCACTCGCCAACTGTCGGAAGGCAGTCTCCATATTGATAGCCATCGTATCGATCTAAGTAGCAAATGACTGTACGCATTGTATAAGTTACGGAGTGTATTTGCTCGAACCTGGTTCCATCGGATAGTCTGTTTCACACTTCTTTGCCCTATTCTGCCTGCCCCTCATTAATTCGTTGGGCAAATCAGTGAGACTTCAAACATTAAAACACGACACTCTTACAAAAATGTACTCTATTTATAGCCATTTTAGCAGAGATCCAAGCCTAAAATTAGAAACATTACACTATATGAACCAATCCAAATCATCATCATCCGCAGAGGCAGTAAATATAGATACGCATCTTGCTGGCCTTGCCCATTTCGGCTCCAGGAATGACAAATTGCTTGATGCTCAAATCGCTTAGCAGCTGCTCCAACCATATACAGGTAAGTTCCCGTGTCTTGAACCGGCACTCCAGGAAGAATTTGCTGTTGGATTTCTTGAACTCGACCTCCTCGACGTCCGACTTAAGCTTGCCCCTGATATACAGCTTCAACTATTTGCGCTTGTTGCGATCGTAGTTATTTATCCGGATAGTCTTCATGTTTATGCCAACCACTAGATTCGAACGTACCCCGAATTCGCTAAACCGCTCGCCCTGTTTTTTCAGCAGCTCGTTATACTCCAACACCTGTCCAATGCTCTAGAAACTTAGTTAAAAAGTGTGCAGGTACTTAGTGAAACTCACCCGATACTTTTAAGACAGCAGTCCACTGAGGAAATTGTAGAGAGCCTCCTTTTTATCAGAGTTGATGTGGGTAATTGTAAGCACGGGCTATTTGGTTAGAATACTTTCGCAGATCTCCCGAGTGGAAACGAACTAATACCCTTTTGCATTGGGATGGGGAAGTTACTGCTACGATCCCACTACGTACTACCACGCATCATTGTTTTCCTCCTCCTTATGGGGGGACTACACCTTTTTATCTCCCAACCCGCCCTTCAAACCATACTACAATATCTCCGCTATTTCCGTCCGATCACCCTCATCTCTATCCTTCGATACAGATCTCCCCCTGACATTCTGATACAGATAAAAATCGAGATACTCTCCCTTCTCCTCAAAATTGAACTCTTTCCGATTAAATACTGGTAACTTCTCCTTCATAAACTTGTTGATCTGCTTAAACTGCTCCTCGTTCTACAACTCAATTAGCAACACCTGATTCTCGATGTCGTAAGTCAACTCGTACTCGATATCAAAAGACTGCAGGTTGTTATGAAAGATCTACTCAAGCTTCGTCCGCAGTTACTCGCGGAGAATACCAGAAAAACCAATCTTTGTCATTGGACCATCTAGCTTCAAAGGGTCGGGGTTGCAAAATTTATGGAAAGTGGATGCAATGTCGTTTGGGGTGGCTGCTTTTCTCCCGATTTATTCCAACAGCGCCTCCCCTTTAATCTCCACAATGCCGCCCATACTGGACTGGTTGAACGCATGATAGATCTCGTACTCCTCGATTCTATTCTTGACCTACAATTCGATTTTCTGCGCGAAATGGTATGTTCTGGCGGGATCGCCCTGTCTCACAATAATCTTGATGACGTACTTCCCTTTGAAGACTTTGCTGCTGACTACCGGGACGTATATGATCATGATCTGCGTGGAGAGAAAAATACCTCCTATCGATTCACGAGGTCGACGTTGGGCTTGATCTTCTCCACGAAATCCTTGATGAATAGTAGGAACTCGTCCTGCTACTTCCTGCTGAGTTGTACTCCGATGACTTCGCCCTGTTTTTACTCGATGCCAATATAGATAGTACCACCCTTGGAATTTAGAAACCCTGTGAGTGTCTTCAACAGACTCCACCGATGCTTATTATCCTTAATTGGCAGTTCATAGTTCCTAAACTCATTGAAGATGCCCAAGAGCGGAACCTTTTCCCCCTCCTCGAAATAGGTGCGACAGCCCAAACAAACACTGCCTTTCATCATATAATAAATTTAAATCAATAAATACCCCATTACTTGATACGACTCAAGACTAATCATGTCTGTGATAAAACTGACACATAATCAGTCAGTGATCAGTGAACACTTCGGAGGTTCTCCTTGTTAGTATCCCTAGTGCTCTCCTCAGTGGTGCGACGGATGAGCTTATGGTCAGTCCACTTATTCTTGTACATCCAGCGGAACAGCACGTACAACAGATCAATCAGCGTCTCCTTCTCCAGTGGGAAGCGGGTTTTGTTGTTCTCCAGATCTCGTACTATCTCGTTTGAAATGTCGATTATGTCAGTTGGCTTGTGAGACTACCAGTAGTTGTCGTCATAGCGCTTCTTCACAAAGAACCGGATGTAGTTAACGAAACAAATCAGAATACTCTTCTAGTCTCCAGACTGTTCGAAGGCGCGCAAGAATTGACTGCCCATGTCTTGGCAAGTCTAACTGCCCTCACTGTATTCGTATTACTCACTGTAACTGATGTTTTTGTTAAGCAACACTTTTTAGATCTACTCCTGACAATCGTAGTTCAGAATGGACTGATCCTACTCGATGTTCTATGTCGGAGAGAATGTACGGTGGTGGGCAGGCGAGGTCGACCGCGAGCCTTGTCTGTCTTGGGCTTAATTAGAGTGCCGGGGGGCTGCATAAGAGAGAGGTACCTTGCCTTCGTGTTTTTGCTTGACGTGGGTGAAGAGGGCAGGATAGGAGAGGTACCACTTGCCGCAGGGACACCCGAATTTCCGCTCGGCCTCCTCCTTGTTGCGGTTGTACTGGTCTGGATTTGGAGAGTCCTATTCGCTCATGAGCTATATATAAATGTAAAGTAGCGCGACGCCTGCCATTAAAATAAGATAATTTTGAAAGATATTTATAGCAGAGATCATGATGATCAAATTATCAAATCAGCCATACTTTTGCTCCTCTAACAATTTATTTTATGGGTTGACTCAACCATTAAAACATTCTGAGTCTATCTTTTTTTCAGTCCAAGCTACTTTTGGCGACTTCAATCTTTCTCACTTGTTTTTTGAATTTGTAATTTGTCTATTGGTGATGCTCCTATTATTAAATTGGTTCAACTCTACAACAGATGCAGGCACCATTACTCAACATTGTTTTCACTCACCCCAACTAAGTTTCAGATTTCGCATAAAAACACAACCTCACCCTTCTCATCCTCGATGACTACGTGATTGACGTGACTAAATTTGCAGAACATCACCCTGGCGGCAAGGCGCTGCTTCATACCAATCAACTCGAACGAATCGACGAACAACTGAAGTTTCACCATCCGCTTACACTACACATGGCCACCACTATGGCCATTGGATCATTTAAGAAAGACATCAGTCGTATCATTGACCCTCAAAAAGCCTTCCTCTCTCAAGTATGGGACCTCACCCATGAATAATACATCAAAGTAGTAAACTCACCATACTGGCTGTTATAACCCTCCCCTCGCATGTTCTAGTCCAATTTCCTTTAGTTTTTCACGCATACCAAGTGGTATCAGGTCCTGCCCATGCCGTGGATTATTATAGCCTATCTGTTCTATATGGTCCCCTCTTGGCAAAATTTTAACTTGGCCATATTTATTTTGACTGCTGTAGTTGGCTTCTTCTCTTTTACACTCGTCGAGTATCTCTTGCACCGGTTTCTCTTTCATTGCGAAGAGAGTATACCTGATATGAAAATCGCTCGTTTTCTGCATTTCATGCTGCATGGCATCCACCACATGCTCCCTATCGACCCGTACTCCTCTTCTAAATCAGTGACCGCCTCGTATTTCCCCCCATCCTTGCGCTGACATACATAACAATCGGTTACTACACCGTCCTGCGAGTCTTCTACATTTAGGACTGGATTATATTCACCACCTTCTGGTCGTTCTTCCTGATAGGCTACATGACCTACGACATTATGCACTACTCCCTCCACCACATCGATACCTCCCAAGGCAACGGAGGCTATTTTCATCGCCTGCAGCAGTATCATAACCAACACCACTTCGGAGCCGAACACGCAGGCTACGGGGTCAGCTCCAAGTTTTGGGATATAATTTTCAACACCGGCTTCAAAACCACAAAGAAAGAGTGATAAATATCGGCGTGGGAAGATATCAACTAAAATTTATAATATCAGAGTTCAGTTGCTGCCACGGAGGTCCACGTTGATTGCGGTAGGAGCTCTCCGTTGCTACAGGATATTTGTAATGTATTACTCACTCTCGTCGTCCAAGTCGACTTCGCGAGCGATTTGATGACGATTGCGGTCGCTTTGGTTGGTTGTCTTGTGAATGGGCGCAGTCGTTGAGGTTTACCTCCTCTCGTCCTCGTTAAACTTTTTCTGGAAGGAGGTCGTTGAGGGTTCTCTTCTTTCAATTTCAGCTGATTTTTTAGGGTGGGAGTTTGCGCTCATTTCGACATCGAGTAAGGATTTGGAAAGTCCCAAAGAAGACTAATCATGCTATTTAGTGTTGGAACCGCGGTCATTGCGAGGCGGAGTTAGTTTGGAAGCATCGTAGAACGGTTTTTCCGAAATCTTCTTTTGATTTTTAGTCCTACTTTTGCTGAGGGAGCGTTCTGGTGAATAGTTTTTAAGAATAGCCGAGCTTCCAAAAGCATTGCTATCCCTCCTAACGGGCGAGTACATGATGCCTGTTTGTCTTGGTGTTTCAAACTGAGGTTATGGTTAGTAATTGATTATCTTCTTATCGTAGGAAGGACGCTACCAAGGTTTATAGTTTTGATTGGCAGGGTATACACTGTAGCCAAAATCGAATTTAGGAGCAGTCTACAGTTTACTCTTAAATAGATGGAAATCGCTCATTCGTTTTTGGCTGGGTCGGTCGGTATTATGTCCTTTCCCGTACTTGTTGGCCTCCCTCCTTTCCTCTCCATAATGCTAGTGCTCGTATCCTCGCATAGTTCCTTTTCCAAAGGTTTCATAATTCGTCTTAGAATCAGTAAATTTGTTTAGAGGCAGGTAAAGCTGACTTTACTCTGCTCTATTCTGGGTGTAAGGGTTGTGACCCGAAATGTGGTTGATGAAATAGTTGAGATCATGAGGGGGCGCAGGCTAGTGTATTTCAATAGGAGACAGACTCTTTTTTTGATTCCGGGGGACTTGCTACATCTTCGGCTTGGTTTTTACTGTTTTAATCTACTGTCTCGGTTCGACCACCTAAAATTTCCGTCGGGTGGCTTTCTCCTTCTTCTTATTCGGTTCCTCAATCTTTGGTTTGGATTTGCAGGGCAGACTGATAGTGGTGAGTTCGCTGCTATTCTTGACAAGGGTGAAGTATGCACAAAATTCCAGTAGCTGGTCAATGTTCATAGGTTGTTATTTATAATTATACAGATAATTTATATTTAGGATATCATCTTCAAATTAAGGATCGTCGTTATCTCCCGTTAAATGGAAGCAGATCAGAATTATATTTAACCACCGGAGATAAGTTACGTATCATTATTAATATGTCTAATCGCAAAGATAGAAAGCCTTTGCCCTACTCACAGTCGCCTTACTCAAGCCAGCGCGAACAGGGATCGCCCACTAAAGCCTCGGTTCTGCTGCAGGAAGACCATGCGGACTATATCGAATCCCTCCAGAGTCGCAAGGAGAACTTCTGCACATGTTTGGACCTGTACAAAGTCTCATTTTAAAACTAACTACCCCAAAAATGCCTTATCCATAACAACTTTATCACCCTCTACTGCGAGAACGAGTTTAAACTGCTTTGTGTCAACTGCATCTACGGCAGCGCCATCCACAAAGATCACCGCGTAGTCCCTAGCAAAAACTCGATAGCCAACGTAGCCCGCGACAACGAAGACAACCTTCGCGTGTTGGAGGAGGAGTTGGATCGCATAAAGCATGCGGATGTGGAGATGAAAAAGAATAAGAAGGTGTTGGATGAGGAGTATCGGATGATTATGCAGCAGATCGATGATGAGTTTAAAGACATTTACCAGATCATTGAGAGGATACATAACTAAACCAGACAGAAGGTGGCGGATGCGTTCAATAGAGCATCGGGGGTCAACGACACTGGACTACGGGAGATGAGTTGGTGGAAGGAACTGCTGATCAAGACAAGAACCACCTTTCCAAAGCCCTCCCTGAACGAAAATAACGAGGTATATAAGCATCTAGTGCTGGACCTGTTCATGCAGGAGAAATTCGATGACGAGAAGCTCACCTACCTTCTCTCGGGCCAGTAGATCCGAGAAGAATACATGCGGAAAATTGTGGACTTGCGTGAGGCCATTGAGTAGAGGGTGGGCAGCAGCCGTCCTGACCCGAAGTCAAAATCCAGACACCGTTTATATGATCGATGATTAGCATGATTAGATAGTTGTTTTGTAGATGACATAGATCAACCTTTTTTGGTCATTAGCAGGGGTTGGATGATTGGGTTCATTTGATGCATATAAGTGCAGGCCCACATTATCCACATGCTGATAGTGCCAATCAGGACGGAAACTAGGGCGACTCTGAATGGTGGGGCATAAATACGTCCGGTTGGCCGATTTGGTTTGCGGGGGGCTCTTGAGTCCCACGTAGATGTAGAAAGCGAAGGCCGCCACAACGCCTAGGAAGATGAAGATAAGCGTGCCGATGATGAGGCCCTATTACTTTGACATCGGTGGATAGTAATATGATTATATGAGGAAATTTAAATAGGAGAATATTAGTGATATCAGATCAGAGGGGATGGAGAATGACACCATCACGGCGGACGATACGCTCACCCGGAGGGAGAGGAGTACGACAGATGGACTATGATTGGAGAGAACCGTAAAGGGAGTCAATTTAGGAGGAAGGAACGGAAGGATCAGCCCAAAGATCGTAGATTTGGTTATTGCGAATCGAGTTCAAAATATGCGGAAGGTGGTTGGAAAGGGGCTGAGATTTAGAGTCAAATTAATCAAAGAAGAGTTCGAGTTTAGGAGTAATCACTTTTCTTGAGTAGAGTTGGCTCATGGCCAACAATCGCAGTTTTTCAGCCAGCTGCATACCAAGCGGCAGTCTGCCCATCGGTAGCATTCTGCAGAACTTAAAAAAGTAATCAGTGAGTTAACTCGGGAATCCTAGTTAATTCGCAGTCTAATCAGTGAGTTTGTAGTTGTTGAGTGATTTCTCCAGATATTTCCTGTTCGTGCTCAGGCGATCTCGATTATAGGACTAGACAATGGCATTAACATTCGCTTTCGGATTGCGCTCGATCATATGGATGCTGTGTACAAGTTGATTAACGTCCTGAAAGCCACAGTTCATGCCAAATCCGCCTGCAGGGGTGTAGGTGTGCGCAGTGTCACCTGCAATGAAGATGTTTTAATAGAACATGCGATTGGCCAGCTGCGCCTGCAGTTTCCATCGCCCAACGTGTATGATAGCCATATCTTCCTTCATTGCTTCGTAAAATTTAGGATTTATGGCAGTTTGCAACAACTGTTCAGGGGTATAGACAGAAAGCAGATCAACGAACGGTTAATAGTTCGGTACCTGCAACACAAACTCGCCCTCTTCCAGACTATGATTGACCAATACGCAGGGAACGCTGTTGTTATACACAAAATGCAGCATAGCCTCACAGTGATGCGTGTGAATGAGTCCAGCCAATTTATTGGATTTGAAATGAATATTGACGAGCTTATAGAACTACTTGCCACCCTCCATCTTGATGCCCAGCTTGTCACGCAGAGGAGAGTTGTATCCATTGGTGAGGATTACGTATTTTGATTTGGAAACCACTTCGTTACGATGGTTCCTGAGTTGGTATAGACCCTAATTCTGCGTAATCTATCGGATGTCCTGGTCGAATCGCACCGCTTTCTTTTCTTTTAAATGCTCGTATTCGAGAGTTAGGAGCTTGCTTTGCGATATGTGGTTAGGATACTGCCCAAAATAGCCGTGGCTGACTGCGAGCTTCTCCTTTATGAAGGGGAGGAAATGATCAGTTTTGCCGAATTAGAAGCCGCCAACTTGCTAACAGTAACGATAGTATCGAAAATGAGAGAGGTTTTATTGGGCAGCGTCTATACGCTCGGGTAACCCCCTAATTTGAGATAAGATTTGTTTGGAACGAGCCGAGACCCAATGAGCGCTGGGGTGCGACCTGAGTCGATCAGCCTTCTCGAAGCAGGCGTAGTCAACGTTGAAACTCTCCAAAAGGAGGCAGCCAAGTAGTCCGACGGGTCCTGCACCCACAACTGCAACCTTAGTGATCATAGTTTATAATTTAGTTGAGTAGTAGTAATAATTAATTTAAACCCATCCCATATCCTTATGATATGAATCATTGCAAGAGATTTGTCTCTGTGATAAAGACAATCACGACAGATGCGAACTGTATTGAGTTAGTCATAAAGATATGGACAATTCATTCTCGCGATGAGTTAAAGAAAGATATATATTGAGCATGGTCGAGTAATGATGACTTGGGTAAATCTTTCAAGTGCGAGTCGAGCCAATAAATTTAAACGTTTATGGAAGGCAGATTGCTAAATTTATAATTCCAATGCTAAAGAATCAAACTGCTAACATCAACTAGCAACGCCTCGTGATAGCCAAACTCAGACCGCACCCACATGAGGAGCCCATTTAAATCGATTTCCGACCACAACAGAAACACCTAACAGCCTAACCCCTCCCTCCACTACAATTTGAATCCTCGCTGCCCCACTTCAATCATGATGGCCTGTACTTCACGCCAGCCTTCATCCTCCCCCTGGACCAGGTACTCCTCTCCCCATCCAGAAATTCTATACGGAAAATATCAACTTCGAGAAGCTCAAGTTCCAGGAGCGGATTCAAAATGCCCAAGAAAAAATCATTATAGAGGTAGGCTTCCCTCCATGCAGGACCATCACCACGTTGTACCCCCCAGCAGCTACTGCCAACTCTGCCGACTCACCTACACCGACTACCTCCAGCACACCTCCTCAGAACCACATCTCCTCCTCGCCGCAAAGAGCCCAGCCAATCGGTTGATCCGCGAGTTGGCTCTCCGTTTCAGTTCTCCCCCCATCAAATCTAAGAAAATAGCGAAGCATCAACCCAAGTAGCGCTGTGCGAACACTCCAAAAAAGTAAGTCTCAGGCCGTCAAGACTGTAATCAACATAAACTGATAAAACCCTTGGCTACTTTTTCAAAAACAACGAGCCTGAGCACTAACATGCCGAGTTAAATCATTTGAGGAGGCAACCTGATTAATTGATATGTTTTTCCTTTTGATAATAGCATTTATTATACCCTTGAGCAATAATTCTCAAGGGAAGTAGCCTGGAATTGAACCCACCCCAAAGATATCAAATCGATAATTTCATCCACATGATGAAGATAACGCTTATCTACAGTCGATTCCTTCCAAGTCGATCCTCCCCCATGTGACTAATTATTAGATTTATTATAATGATCAAACTATTATATGAAAAATTAATCTTTAAGCTAGAGGGAAATGGCCACCCACCATTAAGAATCCCTACAATAGCAGCTACTGCTTAATCAGTCCGAGGACGAAGAACCGGACGCGCCCCCCACACTGCTTCGCAGGTTTAAGGAGTATTTCCTCAAAGAAGTACAGGTCTGCCACCGCAAGATCGCACTCGATGGACACATCCAACCAATCAACTACCAGAACAATCTGGTCAAAAACACCAAGTACAATTTAGTTACCTTCATCCCCAAAGTGCTCTACAACCAGTTTAAGTTCTTCTTTAACATGTTCTTCCTAGTGACTGCGTTGACACAACTAGTATAAATTCTAAGGGTCGGCCTCTTTATCACTTTCATCGGACCACTCATCATGGTACTGACACTCACTATGGCGAAGGAGGCCTACGATGATTTCAACACTTACAAGCGTGATATTCAGGTAGAATTCAGTGGATTTAGGCCAACTCAAAATAGTATGATGTGGTGCGGCGGACGGGATTTGTTAGAGTCAAGAGCAAGGATTTGATAGTGGGAGATATCGTGAAGATGGAAGGGGGAGACAGAGTACCAGCCGATATGATTGTGCTACACTCCGACAATGACCAGGGCACGCTCTTCCTCAAAACTGATCAGCTCGACGGTTAAACCGATTGGAAGCTTCGCAAGGCAGTAAAAATGACTCAGTCCATCACCAAGACGCCTTAGGATGCTCTTGAACTCTTCAACAATCGACTATCATGCGAAATCAAGTACACTTTAATATATTTAGAGCGCCATAGGGAGAAATCTATTCGTTCTCAGGAGTGTTCACCAATTCAGAGCTGATGGAGAAACTCACGCTGGAAAACACGATGTGGACCACCACTGTCCTCACCAATGGGACAGTGATCGGTTTGGTGGCCTATGTAGGACGCGAGACTCGTATTTCTATGGGTGGATCGAGTGCTCGTACAAAATTCGGTATCCTCGACGAGTAGATAAACTTACAATCTAAGGTATTATTTTTGATAATGGTCATAATGACTTTTGCCTTTATCCTTCTCCAAAAGACAGAGGCGAACTATATCGCTATCCAATTCATGCGAATGCTTATTCTACTCAGCTCGATCATTCCTATATCGATGCGAGTCAACCTCGACTTTGCCAAACTCTTCTACGCGTATCTAATTAATAAAGATAAATACATTGAAGGGGCAGTCACGAGGAATAGCAATTGCCCTTAATAGTTGGGAAGAGTTAAGTATGTGCTCTCCGACAAGACTGGCACCTTAACGCAGAATGAGATGCTGTTCAAGCAGATATCAATCGATGATGAGATTAAATTTACGGACGAACAAACCGAGGAGATCGTCAACACGATGAAGGACTACGATTAGATTCCGGAGGGGATCAACTCGAAGGAAAAGTGCTTGAAGAGCATTGTGACTGCCCTCGTGCTCTGCCACAACGTCACCCCCGTCTTCAACGAAGATCGCACTAAAAAGGATTATCAGGCTTCCAGTCCCGACGAAATTACTTTTGTTAAAATGGCCGAACGTTTTGGTTTGTCTATCGAGGAGCGAACGCAGAGTACAATGAAGATAAAAATGCCGAATGGGAGCGTGGTGGAGTATGAAATCAAGTATTCATTTCCATTTAAGAGCGAGACCAAGCGAATGGGTATAATTCTTGTAAATACGGTTAATGGAGAGGTTGTCTTTTACTTGAAGGGAGCAGATGCAATAATGAAGGATTTTATCGCAAGCAAGCAGAAGAAGGGGTTCATTTAAGAGGAGTGCAAGGATCTGTCAATGACTGGACTGAGGACCCTGGTGATTACACGCAAAAAACTGACGAAGGAATTTTTTGCGAAGTGGTCTCAAGAGTACGAGAAGGCTTACAATAAGCTGGAAATCGATCAGAAGACCATCAATCGGCTGATGTATGAATTGGAGTACGGGGTTGACTTTTTGGGCATCACTGGAATCGAGGATAAGTTGCAAAACAGCTTGAAATCGACCATTGAAAGTCTGAGAGCAGGTGGCATTAAGGTGTGGATGATAACTGGAGACAAGATGGAAACTGCTGAATGTATTAGTCGATCATGCGCTCTACAAAAAAGCACTGAATCAAATGTAAAAATTGAATAGGCCTTTACGCCATAGTTGTGGTAGGTGGGTTGGAGCAAGGTGAAGGAGAATCTAAACCAAGTGTTAATAATCGATGGCAAAACGCTGGGTTTTGTTCTGTAGAACGAGGAGATCTCTAAAGATTTCTTTGTGACTGCCATGCTCATGCCAACTGTCATATGCTGCAGGTGTTCGCCGAGCCAAAAAAAACTGTTAACCGAGGGAGTGAAAAGGAATAAGCAGCCAAAGGAGGCTGTTTTGGGAATAGGGGATGGAGGAAACGACGTGGGCATGATTCAAGCAGCGGACGTGGGAGTTGGAATCGTGGGGAAGGAGGGTATGCAGGCTGCCTTGGCTGCTGATTTCTCAATTAAAGAGTTTAGAGACGTTAAAGTCTTGCTATTTTGGCATGGTCGCCTCTCGTACTACCGATCCTCACTGTTAGCCAGCTTCATTATTCATCGAGGATTTATTATCTCTGCCATTCAACTCATCTTCTCCTGCATTTTCTATTATGTGTCCATCCCTGTCTTTAACAGCTACTTATCCCTAGGCTACGCAACTCTCTTCACCTTTTGGCCTGTCTTCGCTCTAATCCTCGACAAGGACATCGACGTACTTCCCCCTAACTCAGTTCTAGAACGCACTAAAATACCCTCGACTTTATTACTCGATGCAATCAGTTTAGTACCTCTCCATTGGTAATTTCTTCGAGTGGCTTTGGAAGGCCAGTTTCCAAGGCTCCCTCATCATGATCCTCACCCTCGTCATCTTCCAAGAGCAAAGCTACCTTCAATTCGAAACCATCACCTTCACCGTCCTCATCCTTACTGAATATTTTATGACCTTTACCGAGATAACCAAACTGCATCTCTACCTAATATTTTGCGTTTTAGGGTCAGTTGTCTGCTATGTTATCTGCCTAGTGTTCCTCGGGGACTATCTGCATATTTCTGAGCTCTCGCTGGAGGATACCCTTTTTATATTCCTGATTTTCGCTGCTAGCTGGGGGCCTATGTTTATATGGAGGTAGTTCTTTAGCTATTCAGACTCATTCGAAAACGACTGTGGCCCACAGACGTCTAAAAAGTAAGAAAAAATGTGGCTCAGAAGCTGATAGCCCGCGACCTTTACGGTAAATCACAAGTGGTAGCCAACCGCGAGTCGACGTCCAACATGTACATCTGATTCATGATATAACTAGTCTTAGTTAATAATTAATTGTAACTTATGTACAGAGACTTCATAGTAAAACAAACGTCGAACTTCGACAGTCAGTTCAAGGCCAAGACGCTTGTGGGAAACTGGTATGAGGAGCGATGTGATCCGCAGAAGGAGGAGAACTTTCACTTCTATAAGGAGAGGAAGGACATCAATGAGGCTCAGAAGCCCACTCTCACAAAGGTAATAGTTAAATAAGGAAGGATAACTTCCAGCAATCGACCAGCAACTGGCTGAATTTCCAAAACGTGCAGCCGGAGAAAACATTTCAAACAGAATATAAGTAATTGTAAAGAAATGCAGGGATAATTACCTCAAGGCGGAGGAACAAAAACGATTGTCAGTGTTGGATCCGTTCATGACAAAGAAGTCTGAGTTTGATAAAAAGCCGGATGCCTTGGAAGAGTACAGGGAAAAGTGGACGAAATCGAAGCACGTATACGATGAGAGCAGAACGAGCATTGGACACGCAAAACAGTGATGAGCTCAACTATTATTCACTCAATCAATAGTATTATAATAAAATTAACGAATTTTGTACGAAGAGGATGTATGAAGAATTATCCGAATTATGAATTGTGATTATTAGTCTTAATGGCAGACAAATCATCTCTTCTTTGTATGACTTCACTTCTATATTACTCGAAAGAACGGGGTCATTTATACACTCCATATTTTTAGGGTCTTCACTACATCTTCCGTAATCATCGTTGCTAGATTTTTTTGATCTTCAACGGACTTTGCTTTATGAATTCCCACCACTTTAGTCGGCTCGTTCAAGAAATAGACTGGTGATCCGCTCTGTCCTCGCCTGGTGCAGATATCGTAAAATATGGCCTTGTACTTGATGTCATCAGTTGTTCCGGCATGTGTCATGAGCTTAAACTGATTTTATATATAATCGTAGCCAGAAACAGTAAGCACTGGGTTCTTGGCATCGTTAAAATCTGTAAGTAGTTTGAAATATTTCTTTCGGATTATTTTTTGTGGTAATTTTATGAGTGCGAAATCGTATTTGGACTATTGTCTGACCAATTCATGTATTTATTTATTAAATAGCTATTTTTCTTTGACCAGCTTCACTGAATCTTTCTTGTCCTGAATTTTTTATATCTTCTTTTGGATAGCGCAATATTCTTAGTTTACTTTGAATTAGGATACTTGAATCTTTTTACAATCGAACAGTGAAAAAGTTAGAGGAATCTATTTATATTTATGTCTGTCCATTATCTCATAGAACGTATGGGCAGAGGTTAGGACTAAACTATCGGATAATAAAAAGCCTGTTCCATACACCGGTTTTTGTAGTCTATTCTTTCCTTCCAACCAGCCAATACAGCCATAAGGGAATTATTCCCACTAATATACTGAAATAATCTAACGTTTATCTTAAAATGGTTATCCGTTTTCATTTGAATAAATCTCTTCATCTGAGTCAATATCATCCTTAAGGCGAGTAAATTGAAATGGAGATTTCATACTGACGCTCCATTGCTAGAGAATATCAGTAATATTTTTAGTTATTAGAGTGCCAATTTTGAGTTTATTTCGAGGATCGTATGCGCTATGGATAGCCACGACCCTATCCTCCTGATCATTGACATGCACTGGACTTCCACTTTGGCCAGGTCCTGTATCAATATCATAATAAATGATTTCCTCCTTTATATTTGCAATTTGATTGGTCTGAGTCACTAGGGCGGAGCCTAGGTTATTGAATGCCGAGTATCCGGAGACAGTTATTAAAGAAGAAAGCTCAATCTTTGACGTTAACTTGAAAAATGAGCATCTTCTGGCTCTTTAACCAATCTTCAATAAGGCAAAGTCATATTTAACCCTATCTTAACATAATTTCATAATCTGATTATGTTTTAAAGTTTTAGTTTTGGCATCAGTCTCTTTGGAGAAGTCACTAGTGAGTGTGCTTATCTTTCTTGATAATGATATGTATTCTGGATTTACTCTGTGATCTACAATTTTATGTTAGTCCTTTAGGTTTCTGCGATTGGTTAAAGTGAATAAGACTGGAACAAATTATTTTATCTCACCCTTTAAGGAAGTTTCTAGAAAAAGACTGGCCGATGTTACAACAAGGAAATTGGATACAAAGAATCCTGTTCCTCTCCTCTCCTAAAGGGCCTTTGTGTTTTTGGAGACAAATTTTAAGGATCCAATGCAGTCGAAAGGAAAGTTTAGTAGCTGAGGAGCCTCAACCAAAGTTCTCCTATCAGTTTTTAACATCATTAATCCTTAATTAAGTATTATTGTATCTTTAAGATTGATAGTTAAAGTTCTTTTTAATAAATTTATCTAAAGATATCTGCAAATTTGCAAAATTCATAATGTCTAAAAGATGAATGTAAGAATGATCCCATCGCTTTTCTAGCCAGACATGAATATAAATTCAATTTATCGAACATTGGACTTATCTCAGAATATTTAACTTGAAAAGATGGGGTTTTAGTTATTCTCTAAACCATAATTTTTAATTAGAGATATAGTACTGATAAATAATAATCACTTATAGAATAATGGTAATCATTGGCTGTTACGATTTTAATTCAATTTGCCTAATGAATTACATCAAATAGGGGGGACATGTCAAAGCACCATAGTTTCAAAAGTTCAATGTTCTTGGATATGATCAGAGTTCCAAAAGGCTAATTTCTCTAACCTGAAAGTTTATTATGAATTCCAATTAAACTATGAGTGTTCTTGATAAAGATTGGAGATCCGATTTGTTCTTCATTGGCTCCTATATTGTGGTAGATAATTTGGCCCTTTATGTTCCCTATCTTTCCAGAATAATTTATAAGCTGAGATTATTCATCATTAATATCTCTATAGGCAGTAAGCATTAATATCTAATTCGAAAGACCGAAATTGGAAAGAACATCGAAATATTGTGGTCGGTTGATCTCTTCAGCAATTTTTAAAATGGCGAAATCATACTAAGATAACTCTCTTAAAAGAGCATCGATTTCATATGAATTTTTAATTTTTAATGCAGAACTGTCTAACTTCTCATGAATTGCCATAAGATTTGCTATTTGGTTTTGTATATTTGAATATTTGAAATTAATTCGATAATCCAACATCTGGATTGCGATTTCAGACCCAAACATATTAAAGATTAAGGGTACAATTGTGAATTTATTACCATTCGTTACTTTATAAACAATACTGGCAGATGTTAGAATGAATCTGTTTGATATTAAGAAACCTGTTCCTATTATTGTTTATTTTATGTTACTTCTCCCTATAATTCTTCCAATGCAGTTTTGAGGAAAGGTTTGAGATTGATTTAGTGTTATCGAAGTTAGGTTTGTCTTTTAGTAATTTATATACTCATCAATATTTTTATTGGGAAATATTTCAATATAGGAGATTTTCATTTCATAGGCCCATTATTTTAAACTTTTGATAGTTTAATTAGTAATTAAAACACCCACATTTAAATTATCTTTTTGACGGTGTGCTTTGTGTATGGCTACTACTTTATTATCTGCTAATGCAACATATACAGGACTTCCACCCTGTGATGGCTGCGTATCTATATCATAAGAGATCAATCCACTGTCTTATTATTTTAAAAAGTTCGCATGAAAAATTAACTTAAACTATTTCTTAAATGCATTGGAATTATCACATCCAGTGAGAGTTAGCTTGGGTTTGATTTATGAATAATTTAAGCTTGGGGACAATTAAAAATATTTTGATCTGCTAATATTTTATGAGAGTTTCAATAGAGCGAAGTCGTATCTTGCGCTGATTTTTAGAAAAGCAGTCAATTAAGCATTTATTTTTATTCTTTAACTGAATTATTATGCCATTGATTTTTGCCGCCTAAGTTTCCCTGTTTTTATCAAGAATTATTTAAATATAGAACTTAGCCTGAAACTTTCGACTTTGTACGATTTTGGAGGACCCTTAGACAAGTTAATGGTAAATGATTGAGGTGACATTTAGATCATTTTATCAAATTTGTACTGAAAAAAAGGGTTAGCTGTCGTTAATACAAGGCAATTTGATATTAAAAATCCTGTTGATGCAGAAGGCTCTGCTCCTTTCTCATTAGATGAATATGTTATTAATCCAATGCAGTTATAAGGAAAAGTGTCAAGCGAAGAGGTTTTAATTTATTTGACTCTCGATATCTTACCGAGAATAGCCATTACTTAATTAAGATATTATAATTTGATAATAGATCTTCAATGTTGTAGATATATATCTTCAATCCGTACTACTTTCAATAAAGAACTAGTCGATTGAATTTCATTCAAAAAATCAAGATAAGAGAATAAAACAACTCTTTTGGAGGACATATCTCAAGTTAAATGCTAATGATAAAATCAAGAAAATCACTCAATTGGTTGTATCATTTTGATTTCGCCATAACTTTAAAATAGGGTCCATTTCTTTGCTCCCTCTTTTCAAAACCGCGAATTCCTTCTTGAGCAATCAGTGAGGAAAAAGTTCAGTTTAATATATCAAACCTGCCTTGAGAATTCCTTACTTTAGTTGACTCATCCTTTAGCTAAACTGGAGACCCATTCTGCCATCCTATCGTATCTACATCATAGAAAATGTCCCAAATTCGAATGTCATTAACCTTCTCAGAGCGTGCAATCAATTTATCTTAATATCCTAAGAATCATACTGCAAAAGTATTAGAACGAATTTCCAGAATGGTTAAAATCTGGATAAATCTAAGAATATTGGATCGATTTATTCTTTTTGTTAGATTCACCTATGCAAAATCGTACGAAGATTATTGTGAGTTAAGTCGTTAATTTTCTTTAATAGCTATTTATATTTGTCTTGTCTGTAATCGATCTAATTAATGTTTAATTTTTCTGTGATTGGCGATTATTTAATATACATCAGTTTAAGCAGTTTAAGCAGCGAAGCTCTTCGGGCTCTTTAATTAAATTTAAACTAGAAGCCCTAATTGTTAAAGCAGTTTCCAGCATTCCGATGCAAACGTACTGGATGTCTAATAGTCAATGAATAGCAACGCAATTCCTCTAATCCTATTTTTACACCGAACTGAATATTTTTTTTTTCGATTATGTATCTTAAACTAACTATATAAGTGAATAATTTTAATAAAAAGGTACGAATTTTTAAGAAGTTCAAAATAATTCTACACATTTTAATCATCATAATCTGCACCTTTAAATCAGATATCTTGTCCATTCGCCTAATTAATAAATTTTCCATTTGAAACAAATCACCATTTATTAACATGACTGTCTTCCTCAAAATTACTTCCCCTTCAACCTTATAAAATAATTTTTAAACAATTTGAATTAAGCGTAATTTTTATGATAAGATTAACATATTTCCATTACTTTAAATATGGAAGAGACTCATTATTTTTATAATTTTAGATGGGTAATCAATTCGCTTTGGTAAACTGAGGCATCATATCAAAGCACCATTGCTCCAAAACCTCAATCGCTTTCGAAGTGATCATCGTGCCGAAACTCAACTCGTCTTCTTTTAAAAATCCTTGATGAATTCCAATCAAATTATGAGTTTTCTCTTCGAAGATTGGAGACCCTGACTGACATTCAGCACCGTCCATTTTGTAGTAAAGAACTTGGTCGATCATATCGATTATCTTTCCAGAACGTGTGACCAGCTAAGACCGTTGGTCATATCCAGCAACAATTAGTATAGCACGCGAAGAAATATCTTTGCGTAGATCAAAATAATAAGGCCGGTTTATTTCTGAAGCGATTTTTAACAGACAGTAATCAAACTGAGATTGTTCTTTTAAAAGAGCATCGATTTCATTTTGTTTTTTTCTTTTCTTGATTGGAGAACTGTTGGGGTCTTGCTTTTACTTTTTGAGGGTTGATATTTGTCTTTGAATAGTCACAAATTTAAAATTAATTCTGTAATTCTAAACCTGGACTGCTTTTTCAGAACCCTGCATTAAGAAAGCTAAAGGAACTGTTTAAAATTTATTGGCCTCCATAATTTAATAAGCTATTCTCGCAGATGTTAAAATGAAGCGCTAAGCTATTAAGAACCCACTTCCAATTATATTTTTGCTCTTGTCCATTAGTCGCCCAATGCAGTTATAAGGAAATTCTTCGATTTATTTTAATGAGCCTTGATTAGAATTTTGTTTTCTTTGCAAATTAAAGACAGTAGTTTTGGTATTTTCCTTATTATTTATACTCCTAAAAGGATAATTCATTTCAAAGCACCACTGCTCTACTGTTTTGATCAGGGATTCTGTTATCATTGTTCCAAAATTTAAATTTTTACATGGATCATAACCTTTATGGATTCCCACTAATTTGTTAGTATTTTAAATATAAACTGGACTCCCACTTTGACCTCCAATCGTATCAATATCGTAATATATTCCTTTATTGGAAATATCATTAAAGCGATTTGAATGAGTAAAAAGAATAAATCTATTTTCGTAATTTATAACGTATCCAGTTAATTATAATACAATTTTAGAACTTCTACTTATATTAGGAAATAGTTAAAAGTATTGAGCCCTTTCAAATTCTTATTACAGTTCCAGCAAAGCGAAATCATATTGAATACTTTATAAAGATAAATCAGAGATTTTTTGTTCAATTGCAGATTGACTCTTTTTATCTTTTTATTCATAATATTGTTTATTTAGATTAAAGATTTAAATAGCTAAAACTGGGTAATAATTATTAATAAATACTTTTTTTATCCTACTTGATCTAATGATTGGAACTTATCTTTAAGGCTATAGAATTGTGAAAGAAATTGGTAGAAGTTAATTAATTTTGCTATTCTATGGATCATTTTTAAAAAGACTACTAGCTGTGGTGAGAACAAGGCCTTTTGAAATAAGAAATCCTGTACTGAATGAATTTGGTGATTCATTTTCATTACGAAGTTTGTATTAGATTTAAATATACCCAATTGAATTAAAGGGAAAAGTAGAATACTGATTTTGGCTTACTTTTAACCTGCGATCTTTTTAATTTAGCACTACCATTTAATGAGCTGTAAAAAGTATTATTAATAAATTAAATAATAGAACAGATAAATAAAGGTCTGTTAATTCCAGTTTTTATTCGAAATATATTCCAATTTATCTTATCATTCAGAATTATTTTTATAGCTGTGATCAAACTAAGTCTCCACAGGATTATACGTATGTGCAAAAATGGTTATCTCAATAAGTGATAGCTTTGTGTTGATTCCTCATCTTTTCCGATTTTAAACTAAAAAATCTATTGATCTCGAAGCCAGTGAATAGTGAATGGATGATTCTTTTATTTTACTGCAGAAATAAATAAATTTTATTAATTCAAAGCAATATTGATAAAAAATAGTTATGAATAAAATATAAATATCCTTGATTTTGATAGCCCCCATATTTCATTAAACATATAAATACTATTCTTTATGAAATGAACTAATAAATAGAAAAAATCCTCGTATAGTGATATGTAAATCATGTTTTATTCTTAATGTTAAAATATCAAGATCAATAAAGGCGACAACTAAATTTACTTTTATTCTCTCTATCTTTTTCTACTTCAAAATTTCCGAATTAAACCTACAAATTTATTTTATACAATTTACCTTTAAATTTTATACTATTTTGCTGTTTTTATTAAATTTATTTGCAGATTGCTGCTTCAAGCATTTTGTATTTACCTTGAGTCTATCTATCTTTGATAAACTCGAGATTCTTTGTTAATTACTGACTGATTGATTCTTGGTCTTGTGCTCCTGATATTCCTCATCTAATTCTTTTGAAATTTTCGTTTTTTCAATTGACTATTAATTATTATCCAGAATGCAGCAAGCTGATATTCGGATAAAGCGATGATATCTGTTTATTTGCGAATCTCTTATTTTTACTAATAAACATGCCCCCGTCAATTAATTTCACAACAAAATTATTCGGACACGACTGTAAACTTAGCATTTATTGAGTCGCTCCAGCATTCAGAGCGGTGATTATTGTAGATACAGATTTTTGATTATTTCTCTAAAAAAGTATTCCTCTTGATATAGAGTCGACCAGCAATTCATTAAATTTTTAGAATACACAGCCTGATAAGAGTTTGCAGGCGTACCAGTAAGTGGGAGATAAGGATCACCACCATCGAAATTATACTTTATATAGATTATATAATCAGCTTTGAATTTATTTAAAAATTATGAAAGCATATTGAGGTCTACAACTGTGTAAAGATAAATTAAATAAGATTAATTCGATAAAATGAAGACGATTAACAACTATCGATCATTTTGGTTTCGATGCGACTTTGAAAGGAGGATTCATTTCCATACTCCATTTCCTCAACTGATCCATCATTTCCTTTGAGGTCAGTGTTGCAAAGTTCATCTTGACCGCCATGGCCCCTGCCTTGTGAATCCCAATCACCATTTTGGGATTGTCCTTCATGTAGACTGGAGACCCACTTTGCCCTTCTTTAGTATCGACGTCATAAAAAACAACTCCATCTTTAACATCATTAATCAATCCAGAATGTGTCATAAATTTATGAATTTAGTCATATCCCGAAACTGTCAATTAGCTATCTTTAGAGTAGTCAAAACTGGCATGAATCGAAAAGTACGGAGGCTCGCCAATGGTCTTTCCCAGTTTCAAGAGTGCAAAATCATTAAGAAACTATAGTTTGAGTAGCTTGTTTATTTATTCTTTGCATTTTTTTATTTATTATTTATCTTTTAGGGTATCCAAGTCATCTAGATTTCTTTGAATTATAGCTTTTTAGTTTTGGATCTCAACAAATTTTTCATTGATTCTAAAGGCAGTGATTTAAATTGGATCATGTCCAAACAATGAAAAAGTTAAAGGAGTTGGTTGGCCGATATTTTTATTGGTTATGGAATGAATAGTATGAGCAGAAGTCAAAACAAAGCAGGAAGAAATAAGAAACCCTGTTCCCGTTATGTATTAATCAAATATGGTCTTTCCCTTCAGCTCTCCGATGCAGTTATAAGGAAATATTTTTCTTTCAAGGGTTTAGATTTATATGCGACGATCTTTTCCAAAGCAATATTAATTTTTGTAGTTTAATTCATCTGGATTCATATTTTGCTTTATGAATTTGAAGGGAGCTTTCATTTTAATACTCCATTATTGAAGAATTTAAAGGCACTCATAAGTGATCTTAGTCGCACTATTTGGAGCATTGCTGCCACTGTGAATGCCAATAACCTTATTGTCTTAATCTTCGATGTAAACTGGACTTCCACATAGTTCCTTTCCCATGACTTCATCATAAAATATGACTTGATTTTCGATGGACTTGGACTCAATTTTACGAGATTGAGTCACAAGAGTCAAATCCTTTTTATTGTTTGACGAGTAGCCAGTTATTGATAAAGATGCTGGAGTATTAATCTTGTGCATCAGTTCAAAGGTCTCAGCTCTCCTAACTCTTTAATCGATCTTCAATAAAGCATAATCATGTCTTATTCCCTCTTTATTTTAAGCTGCAATTTGATCAAGCAAATTTTTCCTCTTGGCTGGGTTACTTTATTTTGATAAGGAACGGTTGAGATTGCATATTCTTTTGTATATTTCTTTAAATTTTGGATTGACCATAAAATTTTCTTTCTCAATCTTATACTATCTCGTGGGTTTTTTTCTATCTACCAAAGTGAATGATTCAGGAACAAGTTATTCAATTTAACAATCCTTTGACGATGCTATGAGAAGGTTAGCCGATGTAAGAAGGAGGAAGCGTGAGACTAGAAATCCTGATCCAATCTTTGATAATGGATTAGTTTGATTTATCGAAATTGTTTTTAAGTAGCCAATGCAATCATAGGGAAAATCTCCCAACTGATCAGCAGAAACACTGGACTGCTGATCTTCTTTTTGAGTTAATAATTTACTCCCCGATTTATTGAGCATGATTGTATCTTCAAGATCAATAATATTGCTAATTATCAAATAAATTGATTCGTAAAAAGTATTATTCGTATTAATAAAGTTAATATCTTTAAAGATATAAGATTCATCCTATAAATCAATAATAAGCTTGAAAATGGACTCATCTCAAAGCACCACTGTCACAAAAGTTCAATAGTTTCGAGAGGAAGGATTGGGTAGACATTTAAGTCTTTCAATTTTAAATAACATGTATGAATTCCGATCAGAATTTGAGTTTTATTAATAAATAGTGGAGATTGAATCTTGATATATTTACTATATTTAAATAAGATAAATCATTTTAGTCATAAAACAGATAACTCATAATTAACTTTTCTACCATTAACAAAATATGAAAATTGTGAATTTGAGTTCAAACAAATTTACTATCATTCTCGAATTGATACTGCAGTCACTGCAGAGCCAAATAGTTTAGCTCTTCAATCACGGATTCAAACCATACTTATAGCTTAGAGAGATATTAAACAGCTCTTTATTAAACTCATATTTTATTACTAAAGTTATGCTATTTACCAAATCATAGTATTTTTCGGGGTTGGGGTTGGGGTTGGGGTTGGGGTTGGGGTTGGGGTTGGGGTTGGGGTTGGGGTTGGGGTTGGGGTTGGGGTTGGGGTT
>Ga0302188_10000528_pt1 | contig 32389 bp, 32 predicted proteins | sample II_Bog_E2_1_FD_198783 | JGI IMG/M metagenome (GOLD analysis project Ga0302188, IMG submission 198783) | Peat permafrost microbial communities from Stordalen Mire near Abisko, Sweden - II_Bog_E2_1 | ecosystem: Environmental > Terrestrial > Soil > Wetlands > Peat | place: Sweden: Abisko...
TTTTGTTATATTCATAAATTATAATTATGCCTTTAACCCTCAATCATGATGTTAAAAGTAAAACGTTGCAACTGAGTTGCAAGATTTGTTTCTTAATCTTTGTTTGTTAAATTCAGTCATGCTAATCTAAGGATTTGATTTGTAATATTATTATAAAATGAGCTCCGTGGATAATGAATCCTAAAACGACGATGATTTGTCTTAAGGAAGAGATTTGAAGGTCAAAGTCATGCATTTTTAAAAGCATGAAGAAAGTTTTCAGCATTACCGCAAACAAATAAATCACGCCCTCACCTATCCTAACGAATATGAAAAAACCACTTTTGAAATATTACTTTCTCATGAGGAAATCGAAGTACCTTCCTTTTGACTCAGTTGAACAAACTCAACAACGTCTTTAACAGCCTCAGCAGTTTTAACCGTCGACCATACATAAAAATAGTATTTGAACTTATATATAGATGTAACAGTATTAATCGTCAGTTAAGGAACACCAACAATTAATTGAGGTATTAGATGACGAAGATACATTTTTATAAAAGATCAAATAGTCAACACAAATTAATTTATAACTCTTATAAGAGTATAAAGAAACTTTAACTTGGCAATATCTATTGAGGGGAATTATGGCATTAAGTGGAGCCTTCATCGTTCATACCATTATTGGGGCTAGTAGTCGTTGGAACTTCCTCAATGTATATGCAACCAGCTATTATAAAGTCACATAAAATCCTTATCTTGTCATTAGTGAAAACTCATATGCCTCTCCAGTCTCACTCTTCTGCATGGGTTTGGGAATGAGAGTAGGGATTCGTCTTGACAAAAGCATTGGCACATTTTACACAACTTTAGTGGCAACCCTTATGGGATCTATCTCTACATATTTGAGCGCTTTTATGCCAAATTTTTAACGTAATTTTCCTCTAAGAAAGTGTATGTTTTATTCTCTTTTGCCCTCTTTCCTTTCTTTTCTAGTCTGGCATTTCACTCAGTCATAAACGAATGTTATAATTACTACCCTAAACATCGTCTCCTTATAAATGCTGTGATTATAATCGGTACTGGCTTTGGCCATCTCTTCTTTGGATTGCTTGACACTTAGTGTATTAATCCAGAAGATGTTCCAAGTGTTGACGGCTACTTCGGTGGGGACCTGGACTATATTTGTCGAGAAGTCCCTTTTTGCATGAAAAAAATGGCATTTCTTGTAGCAACACTTGGTGGACTAGCAGGAGCCTTGATTTACCCAGCCATCAGGTTTAATTAGAGTAAAAAAATTTAAAAAAAGCACAACCGTACTCGTTTGGATTTCTAGTACGCCTGTGCCTCTGAACGCGAGGCTCTAGGATCTAAAATCTTTTGGATCTTTATCCTGATTATTGTCAGCACAACTAGTGGATCGTATTTTCTAAATTCTAACTTTAAAAACCTCGAATCAAAATATGAACAAAACACGCTGAGATTGGCTTAAATTTTGATGGCATTTAATTTTTCCAATTCCTTCTCTAGGTATATATCTTTTAACTTAGAGCCTTATGGGCATTCGTCTTTACCAAGATAGGTTTTAAATTTTGTATGATCGTCGTAACAAGCCTCAATATTTTCGTACTTTCAACGATGTCGCTCGTATTGAAGAATTAACAAATTTACACTATCTATTATGTTATTGGAGGAGTGTGTCTCGGCGGATGCATGGTCTGTTTCTTGAACTTTGCCACTCTAGTATTTGGAGAATTTGTTGGGGAGCAACTTCCTGGATATGTTTGGACTGGATATTCTCTGGCCAATTTATTTCAATATCTGATGGTAAATTCTTATGATGTTGCGGATTAAGGATATACTCCAGTGTTACTGATTCTAGCTTTTTTAAACTTAGTGAGTTTGACAATGATCCTGCGTACTAAACTTCAAGGATAATGGGATAACAATCTGAACTACCTTGAACTAAAATGCTATTTTAAATGATCTTTTGATATACTTCCGAATTAACAAATGCTATTTAAATGATGAAATTAAATCATATGATTGAATACGAGGGGGCATAGCAAATTTAGCAGAGATTGCCTTGCTTCTTTTAACGATTGATGCGTACATACCCCTGCTCACCCCATAGAACTCCCCAGCTGTTTTTCGCTATCCAATAATTTTCGTCTTCATCTTCCTTCAAACCTGTCAGCAATACTCCATGATTAATTTATTATCCGCACTCATCCAGAATGCCTTCGTAGTAAAAATAAAAATACATGTCAGCTGCTATGGCTACTGTAACTGGTCTCCGCTCCAAAATGTGTGATAAAGACTCGCAATCGTATATTCTGTAGCTCGTATACCTGTAATTTTTTATTCTATATGCACCATGATTTTGTTCACATAATCCAGAAACACCGAATTCCTGAGTTATAAAATTGTTAGGATAGTCTACACTGGAAGACACACCTTTGAGCATTGCATAAGCAAATGAGCTAGCCATCCAGCCGCCCTAGCAACCATTATTGCCGAAATCTTCAGAACAATCTATAATCTGTTGTTATGATAGATTTAGCTCAATGCCTCGAAAGAGATAAGAAGACTCAATATCAGCAATAGCAGAAAATGCATAGCAAGATCCACAGAATCCTTGGTCCTTGACAGGCGATACTTTCCCTTTTAATGTCCAGTTGATGTATTTCTATCTTTTTATGGGAAGATTAAATGAAAAGCCGACCTTATTTCCTGGTCGAGGAGCATCTACTAGGGAATGATAGACTTGAGATTGCTTAATCGAATACTTTAAATTCCTTTCTTCCTATGTGAGCGAAGCAAAACGAGGATAGTTTTTCATGGTAAATGATTTACTTGGATTAGAGTTATGTGCCTCCACTAATTTAAGATTTTGTTGGATGATCATTGTGCGATAGACTTAGATTTAATTTTAAGAGGTTAATTGTTCTTGTTCCAGTTGAGTAATCACTGCGATGGTGAGAAGATACAGCAAAGCTATCGATTTTATCATCATAAAATAATATAAACGAAATGATATGATTAGGGATAAATAGAGGAAAGATAGCAATAAAATAAACAAATTTAATTAATTGAAACATCTGATTTTGTGGTTGTTATATTGATGTGATTTATTTATAATTTCAACTATCAATTGTTGTTCAAGATGAAATTGAGTTTCTCGCCTGATTAAAATGGAATGTAAAAATGAAATGTATGATAAATACGCCCAATATTTCAAGTTACTAATTAATATTTTAATATCTTCATGAATTAATAAAAATAAATATGATAGGTAAAACTAAAAATGTGTCTAATGTTGGTTTCTATTTTCCTTAAAAAGCAATATAGAATGCCTATATATTCTCTCCCCTTAATAAAATATTAAAGTGATATAAGTATAAATATTCTATTAAATTATTTTATAAAATATATGAAGTCTTAAAGAATGCAATATAATTTAAAGAGTATGAGCCTCATTAAATTTAAATAACAGTTAACCAGCTAGCTGATAAAATTTATGAATAATAATAAACTATAACTGCGAAATCAACTTCAACAACTTCAAAATATACAAATATTCTTTATTTTTCAACTGTTGGTATTAGAAAACAAATGTTTTATGAAGTTTAGAGGTAGTATTAACAATTAATGTACAATTCTGATATCAGGAATTAAAATCACAACGACAAAGAGGGCACTCTGTCGATTTGCGCATCCATTATTTTATACAGCACCGGTGGTATATGTGTTTGCAAGGCAGTTGTTTTATAAGTTATTACTCCTTGAACCCCTCTATGCATATGGGGCAGATCTTCGAACTCTTTTTCATAATTAACGTTTTTATCTTGGGTTGTCTTGGAACTTGAAGGGTCCTATTCATGAGGGAAGGGAGCAATATAACTTCAGACATCTATTTCTAGGCTAGCTGTAAAAGGGAAGTAACTAATAATTTTATATTCTTTTAAGAAAAAAAGAAATATAATAATGTCAGGTGTTTTGTTAAATTCTGGTCGAAATAGATCAGTGGCTGAATAAAAATAGTTTTATTCTCAAGAAGCTCTTGTAGTTTATTGACTACATTATCTTTTGATTTGTCAATACCAATTGTAATTGGTACGTTTACCGGTCATTATTTTCATCAGGATAAGAGTTGTTAAATACAATTCAGAACCATCATAATTATCTTTGCCGCCAGTTACTATTAAAAAAATCTCTTTAATAATAAGCTAATATTCGTAAGATAAAAATATTAATAAAAATTATTTGAATGGCAAGTCGTAAAATCCTTTCCATCATGGAAAGAAACAGCGTCTGCCCTCAAACCTTCGATCACTTCGATTATGTTGAAGCTATTGAATAGCTATCAGACTTAGAATTAATGAATCATCCAAGGAAGAGAAAAATTGTCTAGAAATTCGCTACCAAGTGTCTATAAAAAATTAAAACAGAAGATTAAAATAATAACTCTCAGAAACATTAAAATTTCATTAGTAGGATGAAGATGTACTAATCTCAAAGAATATAAAAATTGAATGCCATGAAATTTATAGAAGACAAGTACGATAGCAAAAATGGACAGCTTAAATTTTATCCCAAAGTCAATCAGAGTCAATCAACGCAGCCTGGAAGATATTGGAAAGACAAAGACGGATTTGAAGTCATTGAAAAAGAGGAATCGATTCGCACTCCTCATGGGTCAATCTTTTCAGACAACAAATCGATCCGCAAATGAATTTTATTACTTCTCTAAGTCTATTTTTATTAAATAGAAAATGACATGGATTTGAAGGGTATCTCTACATTGAAGAATACAAATTATCAGATATTAATAGAACGCTTTAGTTTTTTACGCAGGATTAGTTTGGCTACTGAGCTAATACCTATCTCCAGCTACGATTTATCTATGTATGCTAGAGTTCCATCAGTACGCGCTCTTACTGAGCATTCACTCTCCTCGCCTGATAACAACTCTTCTCCAAAATATTGTCCTTCTCTATAGGTCAGAAAGGATGTGATATCTCCGCTGATATTCTTTTTGTAGGTTAAAAACTATCCACTCAGCACCAAAAACAGTTTACCAATTTTTTGGTCTTTTTCTACAACTATATCGTCAACTTTGAATACGGGCATCTTCTTGACCATACATATTAATTTATACATTTCCTCGGAATCAAGGCAGGAGAACAGTCCCACCCCCATCAAAATCTTTTCATAATACTGCTCCTATTTCCGATTGACTTTTTGCACCAGTTCATGTACGCTATAGGATTAAATACCACATATCCAGGCAGTTTCAGATGTAACTGTATAAACATGATTGGATTGCAACAATGATATGAGGGATTGCACAAATATGCATTGACCTTCACAAAAAACTGTAAATGTTCCAGCCTTATTTTATTGACGTTTGATTTATCCCTGCACTATGATGTAAAGTCGATTGATAGTCTGTCCCTTTGTCACAAACACTTCATCTTTATAGTACTCTCGCATTTCAGAGATTTTCTCAAGATAATTGATATCATCCCAGCCCATCCGTTTTAAAAAAGGAATTTCTCTGAGACTTAGCATGATTCTACTTTTAGATTCTTCATTTTTATGCAGTGGCTCCTTCAGCAGAAATTGATTCCAATGCTCATTTTAATCTGTTTTGGCCATCACAATGGCTCCTCGACGTCGAAACAATTGCTATCTAGATGGTGGAATCTTATATTTCTAACTCAATTGATTTTAGTATTATTCAGAGTCGTCGTCTATCATTAGTTCTCCTATTTGTTTTTGTGCCCATTTTTTAATAAAATGCAGCTACGTTATGATGAGCATACGGTATTCAGAGGCTTTACGCTTATCAAGGTTGCTTAAAGTTGCTTGATGATGGGATGCGAGCGAGTTACAATATCAATATCATATAATTTAGTCTCCTCGCTTTCCTTCATTGCCAATAAACCTCGAAACTACAATATCAAACGATATTAATTAATCCAATATTGATACTTCTACAAGGAGAAATATTTTACATTAATGCAAAAATAATTTATTGGGCATTCTGATTGAATAAGGATAAATTTTCATAAACATTCTAATCAACGTTAAATTATTTAATAAACTTTTTGAAAGAATAGATCATAACACCAGCTGATAAAGCAACTTCAGGGTTTAGCACACTTCTGTGGTTAAACCAGAAGGGAGTTGTTTTAGTTCAAGCAGCATTGTGCAAAGACCAATTAGCTTCGTATATTATCCTTTGTCTCGCAGCCATAAATCTTAGTTGACTCTTTTGAGTTACCACCTCAATTCAGCCAAACCAAGGGAAAGACATCGCTTTGCTTCGTTTATCCAAAGCATCGTATCATTGCAGTAGATGCTATAGGTCTTAATATCTCCCTTTTCTTCAGGCTTACGAACATTAATTTTTACCCCCTTTGGTAAGGGAGGCTCAGATTTTGTTTCAATTATTTTTAACTACCGCAAATATTCATTCATGTTCAGATAATGCTGAATAAACCTCACAAGGAGCGGATACGTTTTGCTAAAAGGAAAATATTTGATAATGAAGCTCAGGGTCCGATGCTCTTGCTTATGCAATCCAGGTAATGCCTTTGCACTCAAAAATCCATTATTCCAAAGGAAGTTACGCATAAGTACAAGTTTGTTGATTTTAACTGCGCAGTCATAGGAATCAATGGCTGATTCGATAATTTTAGCTTTCACTCTTTGAAGAGATTCTGCTTGGACAATCTATTTTAATCCGATCTGTATGTATATGTCCTCTATGATATCAAGAAAAATCAAATGAAGAGTACTTTTTTAATGGTAATCTTTATGACTGAGGTGAAATTCAATGAGTTCACTTTGCCTTTCACTGCGATCCTTTTCCACTTCACCTTTAAACTCCTGCAGTAAGGTATCGAGCCCTTTATCGAAATCTTTGTCTTTCTATTTGAGATTGACAAGTTCTCCAGGCAAGTTATCATAATATTGATTAATGCACCATTGACAAAGCTGTTCAAGTTGCAGTAAATGCTGCCCTCGGATCAATGCAGGCAGCAACACACTTATAAAATAGTCTTTGAGGAAGAGGGCGAAAGGCATTTTGTTTTCAGATGAGAGGTACATCTGATAGATTGATAAAAAGCCATAACTACCTCCAATATAAGAGATTATAAATTAACAGTCCATTTCGCGCAAGGATTACAGCGAACAAAGCAGTACATGAATTGCTTTGTTATGATTACCCGGTATCTTTAACTAGATGAGAAAAATGAGTAGGTCCACCACCTCGCTAAAGATTTCCTTATTGAGCTGGTGTTGCTATCCGCTTAGACAAAGATTACTCATACGCACAAAAACAACTAAAAGCTAATTGTTTAGACTAATCTTAAAAATATCCTTAATGGAACGGATGGTCTAAAGCCAAGTATCTGCTTAATTAATGAACTTCGATAATTCCCATAATTTGCCGAGCAATTGTTCCACTGCCACACTGTCTCCGCAAACTCTTAACTATTTAATACAGATTCCGTGCAAACGAGGCAGACTTGTGAGCCGCTGTAGTCCTATTTCACTTATGAAACGTCCAATAATTTTGACTACAAGTTGTTTATCCTTAGTATCAAGTACATCCAAGATGGCATATACAGATTCCCACCCTCCTCTCATGTCAGGCGTAATTAAATTTAATAGCACATTGGCAATCAGATCCTTCATTTCAAGGGAACTGCGCTCAAAAATATGGCAGTAAGTGTCCATTATTGCCTAGTGAGGGACTGGTTCTTCTCTTAATTTAAATAATTTCAAAGTCAGCTGCTTGTAGCTATCAATAGCCGCCATAGCTATTTCTCTTCTCGGATGCAGACAGATATCGCGAAAATAGCGATCCAACAGTTGCCAAACATGCTGAGATAGCAGGTTAAAACGTGGAATATTATACTCCAGTAAACTATTGATATGTCTCAGAACAAACAGTTCTCTGTTATAGAGTGTGTCCTTCTTGAACTCTGAGTTTGAAAACATCAATAGAGATTAAATGAAATCTCGCAGTCTTAGAGGCAAAAGTGAGCCAGAATTGGTGAACAGTTTGTCTAGCACTGCACTATTGTATTAGTTTTCATTTTATAATCCGTAAATTAGGCTGATAACATAGTCCCATAATCTTCCATGCAAATCGTTGCCATAGTCAATTCCCAGCTTGAGAAGCATTGAATTTATTTAGCTTCCTGCTTCATGTCCCTCTCCTTCTTTTCGTAAAGCCTCAAAAAATCCCTTTTGCTATTAGGCAAGGCCTTCCCGACCCAATAGGATAACTGACTCCCATAATCCCTTGGTGTTTCCTGGCCAAACCAGCCCAATTACCAGATATTCCCATATATAAAGTAAAATATCCTTTGAAAGACTATCACTCTCTTGCAGACCTTCAAATAATATAGCACTATATTCTTCCAGTTTATTGAGATACTTTTTGACAAAAATGGATTAATCGGGGTATTTCATGCGTTTATCAAGTGGATTTTAAATAATACGTTGAAAGTCACTGACGGCACGATCTTTATTGATACCTCCTGTAATGTGTTTACACATGCTCAAATGATTATCAAGGGTCAGTCGCTCTTTTTATTTTACGTTAGGATTTTGATTACTTGTTTGCACCATTAATAACAGATAAATATATTGATAAAGTCCTGTCTCATCGTTCATGTCATATCTCCCCAGAAGTCTGAGAGATAAATCCCCAATTATCCTTTAGATCTGTTGTGTTTCCTTGGGTAAGGTAAAACTGTTGAGCACAATGCGCAAAACATCATCAATCTCGACATCATCAAAAGGAAAATCATTAAGAAAATGTTTGGAAACCTATCTAACTTCGGGATCATCCACTCCAAAATATTCTCCTACTTTTACTTTCTGTAGTCCAAAAATGGGAATTGGATGTTTGAGTTCTGTTTGCGTCCAGCTACAATATTCTAAGTTTTGCCGAATAAAAATAGCAATATCCTTGGGCGTGACTTTGGATCTAATCTACTTGATGGGCTGCGATTCCTTCTTGTTTGCAGACTGTTGCTATTCTACTTTTGTTTATATTTTTTAGATATGCTCTTGCACTATTCCGTCAATTTTTTAATTAATTTCTTTATTCGTATCGAAAGAAGCCTCCTTGGTTTTGTCTTTGGTCTAATTTTACTCTATTTCCTCCAAACTAACCTCTCTCTTTTATCTGGGAGACTGTTCTTCAATATCATGAAATTCTTCTGTTTTACATTACTTTTGAGAACTGCTCTTGCAACTCTCACTATCCTCCTCTACTCTCGAATCACTCATTATACTGATTGGTTGTTCTTTATCACCCTCATCTTATTATTCATTTTTAACTTCAAACATTTTTTTGAAATATTTGATCCCATGAAGAGGCTTCTTGTTAAATAGAGCAATGACTTTCTTTAGCTCTCGCTTTTTTATGAATTCTCCATGTAAAGGCCAGTTATCCTCACGTTAATTATGCTCGATGTAGCGTCGCATTAACATCTTTACAATGCCTTGAAGTTGGTCAACCATCTACTAGTATTTCTTAGCATATTGACTGAGGATGTTCATCATTTTTGCCAAGATATTTGGTTAGTAAAATTTGCAGTCATAACGCACGAATATATCGTGAAAAGTCTGTTAATCCTTGAGGACATTGGCCAAAAATAAGACATATTCAAGCATTTCCTTACTGATGGTAGCTTCCTCCACTATTGTGATGATTTAAAGATAATATATCTTGAAATAATGCTGCAAACGCTCATAATTTTCAGGAGAGACTTACTCACTGAGAACAAGGGAACTCCACCTTGTGATTATCATTGAAAGACATGGCATTAGGTGACTGCTAAATTGAATATTAGAAAGGAGATGAATAGCTGTTTTGACAATGATAATCAATTGTGAAAATGTAAGTGTTTGCTTTCCAGCATAGTAATGGAGTTCTCTCAGTAAAAATGAGTAAATGATGTCATCGCCTGTTGACAAATTGTCCAAGACCCATGCAAAGACATTGAAGTATTCAGTAGTCCTGCATTCCTCAAATAATTATTTTACTTTGTCCTTGCATTCGATGGAACAAATCGGAATGTATTCCTACTTCATGTAATGAGAGGCTGATTTTCCACATATAAAGCACCGTCCGAACTTGCCAAATCCGTTACCCTCAACAAAAAGAGGCATTTCTACTTTGTTTGTTTCTATATTAAGTTTCCGCGAAGCAAACACGTAGTTTTCTTACATAAAGTGAGCCTCGACTTCATCGATTAGATTACTGAGATAATTTGAAACTAATCGACGAAGGGGAGCATCGTGAAATTTTATGAGCAGAGAAGAATAAATATCTTCAAGCATTGAAGAGTAGAGTTGAGAGTATTTTTTGCGAGTACCCTCCAATAGATAGTTGAGTCCAATGACTAATTAGCTCATTGGCTGGTATGTGCTCAAGAGGATGGATTTTATTAGGTTACCAATATACAGGGACTGCGCTTGAGTATTTATAGCAAGCGAAGCAGAACCTAGAGAACTGCTGCCGGAAGTCGAACTACCTAAACTCGAACAAGCCCCGAGTACCGATGAAATCATGCTGATAGGTAGATGATCTTTGTCTACTAATCCCTGCCTTATGAGCTTTTCGTAATTGGAGCAGGCTATCTCTCGGGTCTTTTGATGCCCCATAGCGGCCAGAAAGTACTGGTGATAGATGTCAAGATGTTGGTTTTTATCTCCAGCGAGAAAAGCTGCGTGAAAAGGGGAGTACTGTCAGGATCAACTGTCTCGAAAGGAGCAGTCTTGATGTATTTCTTTCCCTCCTTGACCACTTCGGTCACGTAGGATTGGAACAGAAAGAGATTAGGAGAATAGTTTTAGCTCATTTTTGATTATGTAATCAGAATTACAATTTGGAGATAATTGACGAATGATCAAAAATTACAAAATAAAAGATAATCAATGAGGAGGGTGCAGTAAATGAGCAAGCACTTCTCTTCCTCCCCCGCATCCACTGGAAATGTAATACCGTACTTATCATTCTTTGAAGTATATTCCCCGAATCCGTTGAAAAGATGCATAATTTCACCCACTTGCGTGTCACCATACAGTTTGTTGCTCTCCTCTAATTCCATGTTCGTCCCCCTCTCGCCTCCGACCCGAAGCACCTCATATTTTATTGTGCTGAAACCCCACCATGGCAAAATTAGCATATGTCCGCGCTGTGGATTTCTACTGATCACTCGATAAATCAAATGTCCTGTATGATCGTATATCTCGAACTCTTGGTACACTTATGTAAAACAACAGCAGTTAAAGATCGTTTTTTCAGTCACCTTCCCGATATACTTTTCTTGATATTTAACATGAACAGTGGGCCTATCTTCATTACTAAGACAGCAGTTTCTTTCTCTAACTGCTTCATAAGGAGTGTGCTGATAGTAATCTTTTCCCACAATTTACCAAGGCCGATGGGATGCCGGTAGCAAGAAACGATTTAAGAAAGAAACAGTCTCCTCGAAGTTAAGATAGATGTCGCCTCGCTCTTGGTAGGTTTAATCAGTTGAGTACAGTTCATATTAATTGGGAAGATCACAGGGCATGAAAGGCAGTCCTATCGGAAGGGGAATTGGTATAGCGGTATTGCAATATTTGAGAGGATCTGATACTTGCTAAAGGATAAAATGGCGATGATCGCGTAATCCGCTCCAATCAAAAATCATGCAGTAATATTATAACACAACGATTAGACAAACTCTAAAGTAGTATTGCGAATTCATTTCATGATTCATTTATTCAAATGAGAAGATATGAGTATAATAATTATATGTGATGAAACCCTCTTTCCCTTCATCTCAATCGAATCTCCTACTCTTATAATAATTTACTTCGATCAATGATCGGTAACTGGCTAAAAGGAATCCTTTTTATAGTAATAATTAACTTGCTTCGAGGGGTTAGCAGTCAATGTTGCTAGCAGATGTAGAGTGGCTTATGCATTTCCTGTCCTATTGGAATGCATCTCTATCGTGACAATTGTATCTTTGATTTGTAAGGATGCCTAAAATACGAGCAAGGCTTTGATTGTCAGCAATGCAAAGAACAGTACTTGCTTTAAGGGGGCCTGTGCATTCACCCAAGTACGGAACTTATAATTCAGAAATATCACCAGACCTATACAATAACGCCAATTTTTATGCCTATCTACAATCTTCAATAAAACCAGACTCCATTCTACTTATTGTTTAGCAAACTATTGAGACAGATCTAAATCTTTGGATGTAATGGCTTAATTATACACTCATAAATTTTAATGGTACTTTACTGACCAGAAACAGTCTCTCCTCAAGTGTGACTTCTCTACGCAATAAAATTTTGGGTTCAAATTTAAATTCTATCTTAGAATACATTCATATTTCCTCAGGTATTCAGAATGCAATTTCTTATGTGTTCTATAGATTCACCTACAAATTAATTGAATCTCAAGGGTTTGCAGATCTACTTGTTTCCGTATAGCTGCTGGACAATTCTATCAATTATATTTAGCTGTCTTCCCTAAACATTTCAGAGTTAGATGGCTCGAATTGGGTGGAGCTCAAGTAAAATGATGTATCCTTACTCTATGTGTAAAACCTTCTTTCGGGAATATTTATGGAAATTACCACCGAATCTCTTTTGAAGGGGTTTGCGAAGGAAGGACAAAATGAGACCAATTTCGATTTGTTTTATATGAATAGTAACAAAGGCGTTATTACTTATTTCTATTAAGCTAATAATCAATAGCTTCCTAAAACAGGAAATTCATCATCAGACTTAATTCCTGCTAATAAGACCAATCAAACTTCTACTATCACAAATAACACTATAACAAATTCCACACAATGGGGAGGACAAACTACTGTCAATAATATAACTTCTCAGACGAATAGGTCAACAAACACAATCAGAAATACCTGTAATTCTTCAAATTCATAAATTCTGGTGAATATGAGTGATTTGACCAATAATTCGATTTTCCTGACTGGATATGCAGTGGCAATTCAACAGTAACATGTGCCTTCAACATCTTCCGTTCTCTAACTTTTTTATAAAAATAATCCGTTGACTTATGGGATATATTTTATGGATGGAAATAGTACCCTAAATATGAGTTAAAAATATTATAAATTTGTATTTCGTATCAACTAAAGTCTAAATGAATTTCAAGTTGTCAATTTCAAAATATCAAATTCATCCTTTTTTCCCATCTTGTGCAATAGCAGCGAGACCACCATTAACAATAATAGTAATGATATTGTAAGCACCATCGTCAATGAAACACTTAAGATCAATAAGACTAATGGGGTCAACATTATCTCAAATATAACGAACAGTCCGACCACAACTCAAACTAATAACATTAGCTTAAATTCGATTAATTGCCAAAAAATAATCCAAGCAGCTAATGTTAATATAACTAATAATCAAAACACAGATATCTTCCTGCCAAAAATAAATCTGCTTTTGCAGACTATGTATGCCTCTGTGTTAGTAAACTCTAATATAAGTTTTGCTAATTACAGCTGGGCGATTGCCAATAATAGCATGATTAGCAACATCAATTACACCATCATATACCAAAATATAAAATCGATGACCTTTGCTTTTAATGTGGGAATATCAAACAATTAAATCTCTTTTATCTCACTTCCCAATAATATTGCACAAGATGGAGCCATTCCCTATAATATCTCAATTATTAACCAGAATACTACCAATCAAAGCAGTGCTAAAAATAGTACCACTGTAACGGGTGAAGCACAAAGTAATACAACTACTATTAAAACTGATAATAAAACCACCAGTAATAAAACAGCCGACAATAATACAACAAATAAATCCTCTAGTACTTCATCAACTGACTTTAACCTAACCATTTCAAATACCTCTCAAGTTCATACAATTATTGCATTAAATAGCGTAGCTACTGATCCTAAATACCAATCCTTAGTAATGATTCTACGCTCTCTTTATAAGATACCAGATGTGTCCACAGTGCAAGGAATGGAGGAATGGCAGGGAAACAATAGTAACTGGCATTATTTAGTTGTATTTCACAGTTATGTGGCCTAGACGATGACCAATAACTATATTAAAAAGACCACATATTAATTATAAGTCACAAGCAGCTTGGTCACTGTGTTGAGTTCGAAAGTATAATATATTCAAAATATTAGCTCACAAATTGGTATACTTCCCACAAATGCTAGCAATTCATCAGCTAATGGTTCAACGGTTTCATCTCAGCCACGTCAATTACTATTTACTTCTGCTGCATCATCGTACTTGTCACAAATTGTTAATATCTTCCAGGTGCATAGTCCATAACTAAAATCCTATCAAGCAGTATCAATCAAAAGTTAGCAAATAGACTGCCAATTTGAAAAAAAATTAAAAATATTTAAAGAGGTCATTTCTTTCGAGAGACCGGCTAAAATATGTTTCTAAGTTCATTATACAATGTATAATTAATCTTTTTCATCACATGCCAGTACTTCGGAGCATGTTTAAGTCTTTTCTTACCATTTAATAAACTGTGACACTGCCTATTCTAATTAATTTGCTGCTAATTTAGGAGATATTGATTTTACTTAAACTTCTATCTTCAATCCCAAGATCAATAGTAGACTTCTATCCATCAACGCACATTAAGATTTTATCATCAACACCTATCAAAAGTATCTACAATTTTATCAAATTAGCTTTACAGCAGCAAAGAGCAATCAATCAATTATAATAGACTCAAATCTTATGATTGTAATATCATTCAGAGCATCTCCTCAGATTATATATACCATTCATGGAGCTTAGCAGTTCGATTACTCAATTCTATGGGGGCTTTAACAATAAATTGCACGTGCAAATAGTATAGCCAATTAATAAATAATCATAGACACTATTCGGCGAATAAATAGGAATTATAATAGTATTTGGCTGATGGATATCGAAATCAAAAGAATCATTACAAGTTGGGCATGGGACATTTATGCTTATTATTCTGCCCAAGTAATTTATACGCCAAGCAATTCAAGCATCAAACTACTAACTTTTAAATAGCTTAGAATAACTGCAGATAATGCTTACTTTATCAACTCATTTATGCCAAAATGGTAACCGATAGCTCCTAAATTTATAATAAATTCTTTAAGTTTTAATCGCTTTATAAAACAGTTAGGAGACTTATATGCTGCTTTCATGTAAGAAACTAAACTAATACTGGCTTACGTTTAAAAATTGAACTCTCAGTCTATTGAGTAGCTTTTCAGTTTTTCAAATCCAAATAGTGTCCTAAAATTAGTTATAATGAAGAAATATAATACTACGAACTCCTTGAATTATGAGCTAACAATTGGTTTCAACTCTCAAACAAATATCATAGATTTGCAATCTATTAATCCTATCATTAATAACGACATAAAAATACATCACTGTTAGAAGTGGGTGAATGAAGATAATATGATTCCCACATGCTCTGTCTGTTCACTAGGATATCATCTTATTTCTAGTGTTTGCTTGCCTGAAATTGAATTTTGTTTGTAGTACGACTCTGGTGTGTGTACTGTTTGCAGTAACGGTATATCTCCCACACTTCTAAATTAATGCAAGAAAGACTAATAATTCAAACCATTAACACTCTTAAATACCTATCTAAGAAATGGAAATGGAAATGAACAATGATGATGCTTTTTGTTATATGATGAATCACATTAACATTATTTGATAACCATAATATTGGGCTCATATTTGTTAAATAATTTCAATTAATTATCATACTTTTAAAATGAAACCTCTAATTAAGTTTATAAATTTTGATGTCGGCACTGCATTCTTGTGAGATTCCTGCCACAATTATAATTTATACTGTTAAATTTAATGATATAAATATAGATTATTAACAGAAATTTATTGGTTTATCATTTTAAATTACAACTCATAATTAAGAATTCATGCCTTAGAATCCTGCTGAATTAGGAATGTTTGCTCTTTAATTAGCACCTGCATTACCTCCGGGATTATCTCCTGGATTGGCTTTTGGAAAAGCTCCTGAGTTCCCAAAAAATCCACTCTTCAAGAGATCGTCAATATTAATTTCTGGAAATGCTCTCTGGTAGGCATTTTATCCTTGTCCTGAGTGATATCCGTTAAAACCTTATTCTTGCCCTGGATGACCTCTTTGGAATCCTTGGCCTGGATTTTGGCCTTGTCCTGGATGTTGTCCTGGCCTTGGATTTTGACCTTGTTCTGGATGTTGATCTGGTCGTGGATTTTCACCTTGTCCGGAATGCTGGCCTTGCCCTGGATTTTGACCTTGTCCTGGATGTGCTCCTGGAAAGTTAAATCCTTGGCCTGGGTGACCTCCTGGAAAGTTAAATCCTTGGCCTGGATGACCTCCTGGAAAGTTAAATCCCTGCCCTGGTTGTCCTCCCGGTTGTCCTCCTGGTTGTCCTCCTGGTTGTCCTCCTGGTTGTCCTCCTGGTTGTCCTCCTGGTTGTCCTCCTGGTTGTCCTCCTGGTTGTCCTCCTGGTTGTCCTCCTGGTTGTCCTCCTGGAAAGTTAAATCCTTGGCCTGGATGACCTCCTGGAAAGTTAAATCCCTGCCCTGGTTGTCCTCCTGGAAAGTTAAATCCTTGGCCTGGATGACCTCCTGGAAAGTTAAATCCTTGGCCTGGATGACCTCCTGGGAAATTAAATCCTTGCCCTGGGTGGCCTCCTGGAAAGGCAAATCCTTGTCCTTGTTGTCCTCCTGGAAAGTTAAATCCTTGACCTCCAGGAAAATTAAACCCTCCTTGTTGCCCACCTGGGAAAAAAAATGTTTGGCCTCCTCCTGGAAAGTTAAACCCTCCCTGTCCTCCTTGACCTCCAAAAAATCCATTTTTTAACAAATCTTCTATGTTTATTCCTCCCCCTGGAAACCCAAACCCTCCAGGGAATCCGAATCCTCCATTCTGCCTTTGCTGTTGAGCTTGTGCATCTTAATCACCAAGGAGATCATACATTCTCCTTCTCTATGAATCTTTCAGAAGTTCATAGGCATTAACGACCTTCGCAAATATTTCTTGTGCTTCAGGATCAACCTTATTGCGATCAGGATGATATTATTTAGATTTCTTTTTGAAGGCCTCCTTAATCTTATCTGAATTGGCATTTCGAGGGATGCCTAAGACTTTGTAAGGGTCAGGTATCTTGGCTACTGCCTCTAGGAGGAGTAAAGTAAGTGTAAGTATGAGCAAGATGGAACCTAGTTTGCCCATGATTACCTGTAAAATAACGATTTAATCAACTTACTGAAATTTACTGATCAAACTCTATTCATCATTTGAATAAGATACTATTATTCTATTCAATATAATTCCATAACTAAAAGTCTTTATTACAGATATATTCATATCATTCATTCTTCCTTTATTAACAAACTCGAATGCATAAATCTTGGACTGGGCATCTTGCATACAGTCTCCCATTCATTGCTGATTACGTTATATCTTTCAACTGTGTCCAGAGGGATATAGTCAAAACCACCGAACACGTAAATTTATTGAGATTAGAAAAGAGATACTGCTGAATGGGTGCATCGCGATTGCTTCATTTATGCTACATAGCTCCATTCTTTGTCCCCTTCATCAAATCTTTAAACAGAGTTCATATACAGACTACCATCAAAACCACCAATCGCATAGATGCCGTCAGCCAGAACAGCAGCGGCGAGAGCACGTCTTGCCTCATTCATAGCAGGTATCATCTTCCATTTTTATATTTTTGGATCATAAACCTCCACTGATTTGAGTGGTTGACTGTCTATCCCTCCAAAGCCTCCAATTGCGTATATTTTATTGCGACTGACCACGACAGCTAATTAATCCCTAGCTTCATTCATAGAATCCTTACGTTTCCACTCTCCAGTAGCAATATTGAGCGTTTCAACTGTGTTCAGAATGTTGTCGCCATCATTTCCTCCAATGAAGTAAAGCAATTCTTCGAGAGCAATTACAGCAAAACCACTTCTGCTTTTGGCCATCGGCATCAGTCGAGTCCATTTATTACTATTGGCATTATAAATTTAAGAATCGTTGACCCTGTCTTTTCCTCTTTTACCACCAAACACATAGATTTGTTTACCAACTGCAGCTGACCCGAATTTGGATCGATTAAAATTAAGCTGACACACATCTTCCCATTTGAGATTAAATAGGTTAAGTTTGACGATATTGTTGGCTTCCTCGTTGAATCCTCCTACCAAATAGATGCTCTTCCGTTCACTTAAAAATAAAGTCATATTGGACATGAAAGAATGGCAGAGCGATTCTTTGGGATCAACCGAAGACAATTCACTTCTAATTTATTTGGAAAAAGTGTTAAAGTCTATTTCTTTCTTCTCCTTTTCATCATTCAATTTAGCCAGAGCAGTCACTCCTTGCACAACCACTGTGGAAATAGTATCCCTTTTTCCGTTTGCCTTTTTTTTATTTAGTGAAAATGGCTGGATAGATGGAATTGTGGAAGGCACAGCTTTACGAACAGCCTTGATTGAAACAGGCTCACTTTGCTTGCGAGTTTGATTTGAGAGAGAACTGGGATTTCCGACACCAATTGGAACTGGCTTTTTTTATGATTTATCAAAATTAAGCGTATTTAGAGCTTTTGAGATACCATCCAATATCGATTTCTTCGAGTAATTGATGGTTTGTGCTCTGAAAGAATCTTGCCCCTGCTGATTAATGGCTGAATAAGTGCTTTATCGCGAGTTGTATGACTACAAAAACTAAATTTCTCCATGGCTCTGACAAGCTTTAAGGCTATCTATTTTTTGGCTAATCTCGGCAATATTATTGGATGCAATTCGTATCCTTTCTTCGTATAGATTGTCGGTTGATGTATAACTTTCTCTGAATTTATTAGATAAGTTGCCCTCTTCCTTATCAATGGCATCCCGAATTTATTTATAAAATTTGGTGACTGTTTCTCTCGCATTATTGTATCCTTCCCGATACTATTGATGATATTTCTTATTTTCACATAAAGTTTATTGGATCTTCTCGGCGTACTTCTATAATCTTTCAATCTTTTTGGCCCACTTGGTTTGATGTTTTTAGAAACACTGAATCATACATTTCATACATTGTGAATGCTGTCCATTTCATGATTTTTATGACCATCCTGAAGGATGCATTAGATACAAATCAGTTGATTTTCTTTCTCACAAAATGCTAAGTCCCAACATATTTACCTTCATAACGCTTTGAGTGCTTTCCACAAAGCTCATTTTGCTTTGATTTAGACTGAGTGATCAATGCTAAATTCTTAGGCAGCAAAGATATGGACTCGATGAAAGTGGAAGAATGACACTATGGGCAATCAACACGGCTGTTGGTATGGATTCGATAGCAACAGTTTTCGCAGAGGGAGTGGCCACACAGGATGAGCAGTCTAGGAATGTTGAGTTTGTCATCAAACTCTTGTTTGCAGTTTGTGCAGAGCATATAACGGTTAACTTATAATATGATGGATATTTAAAGGAATCAGTCCAGATGCCAACCTGCTAAGTCGTCATCATCCGAGTCTTATTGGGCTTTTATTAAATTATTTGCCAATTTTTCCTTACGGTAATCGGTGATAAACTTGCCTGCTTGCTTTTGCTCCTCCGCCACAAGTTTGGCGTCTCTCCACTCACGGGGTAAAGCCCATATCTTGATCGATTTACTTTTAGATGCAGAAATCAACAATTCCTTATCAGGTATAAAATCGATTCTACTCACTTCGGTATCAAATGCTTGGAGTACGTCTATCTTATCAATTAAGTACATATTGTTTTGCCCTCCACTGCATTCCAGAATGTTATAGATCCATCAGCAGTTCCCGTCATTATCTCAGCGCGCTTAGCCGACCAAGTAATGGCGCGGATTTTTTATTTTCCATTTAGAGTCGCATTAAGCTTGGCCAGTTTCTCACGACCAGGTTTATCCAAATCGAAGACACTGATTTATCCGTCATCAAAACTTCCAGCAAAAAGGTAGTTGCGGTTGGTATCGAGATGAATTGATCTCAATGCACCTCCCTTATTGTTGCGTAGGGTCATTAACAGTTTTGGCTTTTATGCCTAAATAAAAACAAATAAACGTGGGAGATGTCATAGATAAAGATCTCTCCTATTTTTGATCCAATAAAGATACGTTTGTTATTGTTGTCTTTGTTCATGCTTAACAGTTGCTCTTTATGAGGAACTCCAAGCACCAAAGACAAGCTGGTTCCGTGACTGATACGAAAAATCTTATCTTGTGAGATTGAAAAAACAACATTAGTGAGAGAGTCATAGCCAAGCCCTGTGATTCTGCCGGAATGAATTTTATCACAAACAATATCTTAATAACCACTTTCAGTAACTTGAATGAAATCAACAACTCCATCATCCAATCCAACCAGTAATTTCTTTGAAACTTTATCGTAAAAAAGAGAAATAGCCTCTTGGGGATACCCTTTTGACCACACTTTAATGAATTTTGAACTCTACATATCACACTGCCATAATTCGACACTCCCAACTTCCATGAATTTACCACCTTCACTCTCCCAGGGCATTTTAGTGTTCGTTACCTTGGCATTGAGTCTATTGACGGGACTCATATCAGCAGTGGCCACTATAAACTGATTTTGCTCCTCAATAAAAAAGTAATCACGAATACCTTTGGATTGTCCCTAAATGGTATACTCCAATTGCAGTTTTGGTGGATTGACCATCATTTCTGAGGCATTTTTGTCCAACTGCAAAAACTGCTTTACTAATTCTGAGTTGGTGAGATCATTGCGGATGATAATCTTACGCAAAAACTCTTCAAGTCCAGCTCGTCTCGTCTCCAAATCTTTTTCTGTCATTTTAAACAGATAACTTTTTTTAGGGATTACTGGAAGGGAGTGATATGTGTTCTTGAGACCATTAAAGAGTTGATCAAATTCTGAAAAACGTTTCTCGACATACCACTTGTTGTCCTTAGCCTCAAGTTGAATGTTGAAAAAGATGGTGCCGGCCTCAGTCTTGCTTTCTTGGAAGGTAGGGATGGAGACCTTGACAGCTGAGGTTAAGTAATCGTAATTCATTAAATATCTATTTTATATTAACTACGCCAACAAATCTTCAAACTGAAAACATTATAGTATATAATAATCTGAGGATAAAATTCGTCCATCGAATTTCGTTATTAGCATAATAAATAATCCTATTCGTCAGTACGATGGTCTAACAACTGTAAGCCTTATGTTTCTCCAATTTAGTAGAGTTTATCTGAATCATTTCATTTAATACGTTTTTTAATTGGTCAATAATGCATAAATAGCTGAATATTAAAACATGAACTTTTGATTTCCCAATTAATAATTTTTTATTGTTATACACATCAATCAATCAAACACTTTGAAACTACTTGAGAGTTTTCTTTTTGCGTAAAGTCTAAAGGATAGAGTTTGATTTTTAGTTCGATCGACTGTAGATCATTTTACTCTTTTGAGCTTTAGATAATACTGCACTGATATTGCAATTTGGAAGATATCTCTTGTATTAACGGTAAGTTTCAGTAAATTTTTGTTCCTTCATAAAGGCATTCATCTTTTAATTCATCTTTGTGCTTCGTAGTCTTTGGTATCTTGCATTGTCCCTGTCACGATTTCCATATATCCTAGCTCTATTTATAAAGATTTATTCATTATTTTACATTGTGCGTTCTATTTTCCTTGAGAGACTTTGCAAAATCTTTGGTTGAGTCTACTCTACAATTTGACTATAATCAACTATAGTCTCACTTTCCTCAATAGTGGCTGATCTCTATCTTATCTCATCATCTTAAAACTTTGTTACTACTAATTTGCAACGCATGGAAACTCGATTATGTTTCCATTTTCTTTTGTTTACCTTATTAAGACTTTTTACGTAATTATAAATTAGTAAAAAAATATTTGGGCTGTAGTGCTATCGACTTGATAAAATTTGAGGAACTTCGAATTTTTAGGGTAGATGCGTGAGGTTATATTTGATTTTCATGGCATGATAGCACTCAAAGTCGTCGTGGCTGCCAATTATAAAGTCCAATATGTCCTGGTGCTACAATGTATAGCACACTGTAAACGACTTTGAAACTGCCTTCAGCCTTGATTGTTTGCCTGACAGCATTGCTGCATACCCATAGACGTTGCGATAGACTTAATTTATATCATTGTTCCTTTTTTCCATCACCTTCAACACTCTCTAAGAATAGTTACGATTTTTCCACCGTTTTTAGGTGACTATTTCTAAGGTTCCTTTTGCAAGGACAAATAGCTTCTCTCTGCCAAATACTTGAACGAGAGTTGTATTGGGCGGATATATGGCCTTGATCATTCGTTTTGAAATTTAGAGCTGCATGCGTTTACTAAAGTTGGCAAGAATGAAGAGACTGGTCTTGACGATGTTGATCTGATTTGTTACACAAATCTATTCCTTCAGCTCATCGTTCAACTTGTTCAAGATACATTCCTCCTCTTTTAGACTCAACTCCTAGTTTACCTGCTGATTGCTTATTAATTATTCGCACAATCGTTATTATAGTGGTCCAGGCATGGCATTAAATTTTGCCAGTTTCTCAGCATTGGATAGATCATTTTATAGGGTCTCTCGGGAGGACCGAAGCCGAGTGAGATTAGCGCCAATTTAGCTGATAGCGTATCCATTGCTTATGATGCCTATATAGCAATTAGTATACCAAAAAGCTGAACAAGGAGAATGCACATGATCTATATCTAATTAGTAGGATGAAAGTCACCATATCCAACAGTGAGCATAGTTGTGCAGGTGAAGTAGAAGGAGTAAATATAATGGGATACCCAGTCTTTTCTAATTTAGAATGGAGCAATAGTGAGCCAGTTGACACTTGGGCTGTAGTAAGTGCACAGGAATATAAGTATGGACTATATTAAGGATATTGTACGAACATGTGAATCAATATTAATATATTGCTGGTTAAGTCGAAGAGGTGCATAAAGTATTTGTATTTGGATCCAATGGCCTTAATTCGAATTTTGCTGTAAATTTTATTGACTCTGATGTAATGAAATGCAATAGTTGCAATATCAAAAGGTAGAAGATATATATTAGACCTTATATCCGAGATATTTATAATCATGAGAATATCATACACGATGCTATAAATATTTCCCAACAAAATTAAATCCTAACCATTGGAAAGAGCTTTAGTCAGTTGAAATAAAAGGTCCATTTTACTATCAAAGCTTTTATAAAATCCTATGCATTTATAGAGAATTGAAATGCTCTGTTCAATAAGCCCCAATATAAATATGTACGCACAGTCTTCATAATCAAATACTCGGAAGATGGAGAGTAACCAAATTTGGGTTAATAAAATAGGTAAAGCTGCAAAATAGATCCATGGACAGATCCCGCATAAAACTTCCATAGATATTTAAGAGTATGCTTCTTTGTTTGTTGATTACCATTTTTATATAAAATTGAACTACGGATTGTAGTTAATAGCAAAATTCCTTCCCCGATTTTTCTTCAAGAAAGAAGCTATCTTTTTTATTGGTTGCTCGTGGAGTAATTTGGTGATCCCCTTTTCTTTTCTTCTTTGTTGTCTTTCTTAGCCCAACTTTGGTGAAATTTATAAATAAGTTCCATCATGATCAGCATGCTCGGTTGCTTCGATGGTTGGCAGAATTCCTTTAGGATTTGTAATTAAGATAAAATTTGACTCCATTTTTTAAATTTTTCTTTGTATAAGCAAAACTATTATTAATGATCAAAATATGCTGAACCTTTTCCATACAAAAATAAAGTAATTTTTAACTTATTGTTTTAATTGATTCTTCTTTTGAGAACGTTGCCCTTCTAATTGCATTTAGATATAACTCATATTTATGTAATTTAATTCATCTCCATAGATTTCCATAATTGATAAACTATAATATCAAAACGCAAAATATTTAATAGTAGTATTCCACGATAAATTTAAACTACAAAACAGCAGAGAAACTTGCCTTAGTCTTATTATTTATTTAAATATTTGCAAAATCGAGATTTTCGTTTTTTAAAAAATATTAATAGGCCATCTAATCCAACGTTTGCAATTATGCATTTTATCTTTTGATGAAATTATCTGGAAATGTTCTCATCTCTTTAACTCAGATTATTCTAAGAATTGAACTCATAGGAATTGATCAGCTGTCTGAATTTCGATAATTCTATTTTTTGTTTAAAATTGAATATTAATAGCTTTCACCCTTATCTTATGATTGATTAATTTTATTAGTATGTCCAACCTCGCAAATTACAGCCCCTATAACAAAACCTACAAGTTTATTCTATTTCAGAACCAAGCCTATCATGAACGCAATAAACGCAACATTTCCCCTTGTGTTAGAACCAATATGCGCCACTCTCTCAGCCGGCAATCACCAAACAGAAATCCTGAAGGATTAGAGATACCCTCCATTTTGTCTATGAGCCAGCTTAGTCAGTTAAGTCCTGGTAGTAGTCCAAGAGCATCTGACATTTTTTCACGAGATAGTCGCAACTCCAAATTATTTGTACCAAATAAAGAAATCGAGAGAGCTATTATTTCTGAGCCTAAGCGTGTTATCCACAAAAATTTGAGTTATGAAAAATTCAGAAACCAAAAAATTAGCCAGGAAAATTTCTCAATGGTTAACAGGATACTGGGACTGGATTGCCAAGTAGTAAAGAATATTGAGACTGATAAATCATTCAAGAATCATCAACGATATGAGAACATTCGAAGGAGATATAATGAGAGTGGGCGGAAAGATATTCTTCCTCTTGGGCAAAGCTAGCTTCTCTGTCCGACCCTTCAATAATTTCATACAAGTGGACTTGGGGAGAAATTCATTGGAATGGACATGTCGATGTCTATTAAGCCAGCGACAACTCAAAGTCCAAGAAAAAGCCGTCAAATTAATCTCCCCCTTTGATTAAATTCGATTTCTTTCAATTAATTATCTTATGATATTTAGAATAAATCTATGCGTTAATTTGCTTTGAGAATGACCTTGATAATTAAAATTGTAAATTCAACTCTACACAAGTCAAAGATGCAAATGATACATTTCCAAAGTAATTACTGATGTGTAATCATGTTCATTTAAGCAATCCATCTTTTAATTTCTTTAGGGCTTCCTTCTGATCATTAGTGAGGAGTTCCTCCTCCCTCTTACTAATGTTCTTCGCTGCTTCCTTAAGTCCTTTCTTGCTGAGATCCATATAGTATTCCTCCCATTTATTATAAAATTTACGATAAAACTCGATCTGTGGCTGATCATGATGATGCTTAAACTCTTGACGCAAATAGATGTCTCCAATTGCTCTCATATTATATGGAAGAGTTCTACGGTGCAACTTCAAGATATTGTAATACAATCGTAGCCCCTTAATCAATGTTGTTCTTAACTATTGCTGCATTTTGCTCTTCTCTATCAATTATAAAGTTGATTAAATAACATTAAAATGTCAAAGCTTATTCCTTGTTTCATAATTTAAAGGTGTTGATTAAAAATACAAAAAAACATTATCATTATTGGCAAAGATTTATTGATTTACCTAATTTTTCATTTTGATAATACCAAGGAACTGCGAGGCCTGATTCAACAAAAATTACAGCTTTCTCGCTTTCTACAATTCCAAGACCTTTAACGTCGCTTTTAAGTCCTTCAAGTTTGGATAGTGTCTAAGTAGCCCATTTTCCCTTGGCCTTTGATACTATATGTAGATGAAAGTCCTTTGTTACTCCCAAAATATTATTAGTACAAGGATCAACAGAACAGATGGACCAATTTAGATAATCTTTTAGAACATGTATAATTTTGCCTTAATGAACATTTATCTATAGAATATTTCCCTCGACAGTTCGAAGGTAGGCAAACTATTTGCATGAGCCAACTTCTTCAATTGTAAATCCTATTTTTTACGAGAGTTTAATTTCATGCTTGAGAATGTTAAAAGGAAGCAACCAGATTGCAATTGACATATCTTCGCCACAACTCACCAAATATTCACGTTTTACAATCATGAGAGTTGTGACAGTTCGACTATGGTGATCTAGTACTTTGCTGCTCTTCTATGGAATTGAACTATAGGGTGCCAACATAATTTTGCCGTTTTATGAGCCAGTGGCAAGCAAAAACTAATTTTTAGCATCAAGAAAGACCAATGAAGTATATCTTAAAAAAGGCGAGGGTTTAATGTGCTGATATTAATCTTGTGTATGTATGTTGAAAATGAAAATATTTTGATTGAATAGTAGCAGAGCCAACAATTTTTAATTACAAGAAAGCGCCATTTTCATGACCTTGCTATCATGAGGAATGCCCAAAATGATGGTAAATTTTATCTTGAGAGTCTTTTTGTCAAGGACTATTAACTAGAGAATTTAGCTCAACGCCAGGAAATAGCTTTAGGAAGAGATCACCATCTCGATGTTTGCGTTGTTTCTCGTTTATACTGCACCTGTAGGCATTAATTTCACAATATCTTTTCCACTAAATTTGCCTTCTTTTTTAAAATTGGACTCTTCTTTAAAGAGCTTATCAAGGCGCCACTTATAGATAGTTTGCATCTTCCTACGCTAATGCAAAAGCTTCTCATCAACATACTGACAATACGATCTCACCTCAGTTCCGTAGAAGTATATTATATTCTTATTAATTTAGAAATGCTTTATTTTTTAATGAAGTTTGGTTTAATTTTTCACGCTTAAGTGCTGCTGTTCTTCTCCTTTCGCTTCATCGTAAACGATAAACTTTTCATCGATGGTGAGGATATAGCACAGATGCCCCACTAGTTTTAGTTCAACAATCTGCTCATTTGACACCTTTTTCATCTTAAAGTGATGACTGAACATATCATAAGTAATTAGGATTCCTCTTATTGTGCCGAACACAAGCTTGTTGATCTCCAACCCTACAGCCATACAGCTCAACGCTAAGTTGGCATTGCGAAATCGTTCCTAGTGATTATAGACAAAATAGACATTCTGATTGCCAAGTATTTTGTTCTCGATAAAATCTTCGCGATAACAAATGTACTTTCCATTGACAGAGATAAAGTGAATACCATATTATAACTGCATCTCCATGCTGAAAATCTAAAATTTAGTCGGAGGTCCTCCACTAACTGAGTGCACAATCGGAAGACTGAAAGTTTAGTGGCGGTTTTTGAACCGATAATCTTTATCATTTCTGCGTTTGTTATCAACGAGTTCAATTTCATAGCCGCGGATGTACGATTCATTTGAGTTTCTGAATTAATTTTTTAGTTCGACGCGGATTAGCACAATTACAAACCATTTGTCAACGATGGAGTGGTAATAGAAATCAATGGCTTCTATAATTTCGTTTTTCTTGTGCTAATTTTATGTGACAACTTTAACTTTATCCTGCTCCTACAACGCTATTTTATTGTATTCCCGTACAATCTTGACAAGCACCAGCTACATGTTGAAGTGCATGATGGCAAGGCATCTCAGTTTAGGGCTATATACCTCTTGCGAAGATTCGTGACTAAACAATCTTTACTTTCTTTATTTTTGTATTTTCTTGAATTTGGGCATTTCGAACTATCTAAACTCATGGTTTTTAGGTAACGAATAAGGGTTGTAGCTTAAAATTCTCTTTTATCGGTATAAATTTTGAAGCAGTCCTTTCGCTTTGTCTAAAGGCTTCAAAGTCAAAATATTCTGATTCAATCTCTTTTATTCCTGTGTCTTCTCCTCTTTGCCTGCAAATGCATCTTTTAGCTGTGGAATACATGCGAAGTTGATATTTTTATCGCTAATTCCCTTGGCTACAATTTTGGCGTAAGCGGCACTACTATCGAGATTTAGGTCTCTGAAAATGTTAAAGAGAGAATTAATGTTCTTCCTTTCTCGCTTGTAGTAGAGCTACTCTTCTTCTTTAGTCATCGAATTATCATTTATTTTCGAAGCTGAGTAATTAATTGACATCACATTTTTGTCTCGCTCTGATTTTTCAGTTTTATGTCCACTTCGATTCACTTGCATTGCCAATCCCTTCTTGATCTTTGAATCGTTTTTGAATATCTTTGACGTTAAAGGCATTATATCATTCAGCTCCTCTTCATTATTTTTAAGACCAATCTTTTCCTGTGAGGGCTCAGATCGATTGGAGTATGAGTCTAAAAGAAAGAGTTTTCCATCTGTTTCAGAAAACAGAAAAAATTCTACTTTATCGATCGAGCAGACGATTAGATTCTCTTTCTCGTTGAGTTCTATGAACTTTAGAAAAGTGATTTCCTCATAGAACTTACTAATTTTATTCCTAAAGCCCCACTCTCTATCTTCACGGTACTTGACAGTCGATTTTTAAAACATGAGCCATTCCAGTATTTTTTATCTAACTTCGCTTTATTGATCAAGAAAGGTTAAAAATTAATTCCAACTAATTGTCTACTTTATCAGGGCTTGAGAAATGCATTTCTGGATATAGGAGGGCGGGCATCCTTTCAAAGAGGATATCATCTGCGCAATTATTTCGATGGGCAGCTACTGTTTCAAGTTGCGATTGATTTGTCTTGACTATTAAAATCGTTTGAATATGGCCAGCAAATCATGGGGTGACAAATCCAGAGGATGAAAGGGGTTTTCCAGAACCACCTATCTATTTTTAGACATTCGTTATTATGTTTGAAGTTATATAAATGATAAGCTGGCTCCCAATCATGCAATTGCAGTAAGTAAACGGATCATGCCAAATAAAGACATAGTTTGTGAAATAAATCAGAATTGATTAATTTATTATCTTAATTAATGGATGGCGCATAGCTAACAATATAATTATTGTTGAGTGACAAATTTTATCTGAAAATGTCATAGATTGCCTTATTACCTTGTTTAATATTCAAAGAACACCTCCTTCTGAAGCGTGTTCCAAAGATCAAAACGCTCATTATGAAGAAGAGCTCAAAGACATGCCCTATCTGTCTTGAGGGATTCAAGGAGGATGAGCTAATCAAGCAGCTGCCCTGCAAGCATATCTATCACAGATGTTGCATCAAAGAGTGGATGCGAAAATCGACAGAGTGCCCACTTTGCCGATCCAATTTCAATTCATGATCTAAGATCTTTTTATTTTCTGAAGTTTGTTAATATTGAGCTACGTCCGTTTTTGGAGAGATATTAGATTGGATACTTCTCATAAATAAAGGAAATGCCAAATATGATGATTTTTTATTTAAATTAAATTAATCTACCAGTAATCTAAACTTCCCGAGATCGTTATCAAATTATTTTCAATATAAAGATTATTTAAATTGAGTTCTATAGAATTCCTAAGCCAAACATAAAAATGGAATGGATTTAGTGTTATGTGAACTTACCAACAAAACTGAAAAACAAGTCTCTCAGTGAAGGTTTGAAGAGGCTCAATCTTTAAGACTCGCCTGATAAAAATTTGGGAGAGATTGATGAAGTTGAGGATAAAAAAATTAAAGCTTTCAACCTTGACTCACTTAAATCTACCATCCAAAAGCAATTTAAGGATCTATACTTCACATACAACTTTGGATAATAACCAGAGGAATTCTCAAGCCAATAAAATAAAGAAAATAGGAATGAATAAAATGAAGACAATAAAGAGTCATTAATATCATTTGATCTTATGCAGGGTACTCCTTTCTAGGCGTATAACATTATCATTACTGTGGAAATCAACATGAAGTTGGAATATATTAAATACTCATCATTTCCAATGAAAAACTTGCAAATGTTAGCCTTCACTCTCGAACAAATCAACACCCTAAGCCGTTTCATTTCGCTTCATCTCAATCAAAAAATTATCCTTGGATGTCTGAGCATAGATCCTGATTCTGGGTGCCTAAATTACCAAATTGTAAATAACTCTTTAGGCCACCTCCATCGGAGAATTCACAAAGCCCCGAATGACTTAGTGAAAAATATATAAATGGAAATAATGGAAATTGAAAAGACATGGAGATTCATCCTTCCAAACATCTTTAGTATCTTAAACATAACTGAAAAGCGGCAAAAAGACCATCCATTCTGGAAAACCTACAAGTAAAAAAGGAGTATTTACTAAACAGAAGATTTTAATCTTCTCACTTAATATATCAAGCAAAGTTATATCGAGTATCCCTTTATGTTTGAATAGGAAATCAAATTGTAAAACCCAGAAAGGAGAGAAATCAGACGCATACGATACAATTTCCTCCCCAAAGAGGAGAAAACTAGAAAAAAGAATTAGTTCGACCGACTCAATCAGAATAGGAATTATCATACTTCTAAATTTACAAATGACTTTTCCGAGTTACTGTCATTTTATGTCTCAAAAGATCAGATAAAAGCATAAGCATAAAAAAAGAAATACTAAATAAGTGAATAAAAGAAAGGATAGTTAAGCAAGCAACTTATCGTCTCTAATTATTAATCAAGAAATTCCATTTATTCTAAAATATAAATTAGCTAGATTAAAAAAGAACAGACTTTAACTAAAAGTGGCTTTAGTTAATTGAAACTCTTACATGTTTACGGCAAAAAATGTGAAGATGATAAACCTACGCTTAATCTTATAGTGTCCAAAGCCACTCAAGAAACACGGTACATCAATGAGACTTCAATTTTGGAAATAATTGGAAAAGGCAAATCACTCTTTATAACGAGATACTACTTTTCGGAAAATCAGGAAAGCAAGATTCTATTAGAATATTGTCCTCAAAAATCAATTGATTCCTATCTGCACAGTCATAAAAAATTTATTTCACTCTAAACTAAATTATTTTTCCTGTATGAAATATCAATCGGCCTACGTTTTCTTCGAGATTACTACATCATTCATAACGATCTGAAACCTCAAAATGTTCTGTTAAAAATTGTCAGTGACAAAAATAAAAATAATGGCACATTTTTGCTAAGACTCATTGACTTTGGCTAGAGTTATAGCAAACTACAAAAGCAAAAGGAAATCAATTAACGCAAACCCGAGAATAAGTACAAACGAGGATATACAATTCCATATGCTTCACCTGAGCAAACCAAGGCTGATAAGTTTTCTGAGAAAAGTGACGTTTTTAGTTTTGGAGTCATGTTATACTAAATTATCTTTGATGCGTTTCCTGTCTAAATTTTAAGAAAAGGAAAAGAGATATACGCTAACGATTAGGACTATATGAAATTTTATGCAATGGCTCCAGAAAAATGTAAATACTATAGTTTACCTAAAATAATGCAAGTGATTTTTCAACTTTGCTTGAGATGTTTAAACCCTCAGCCTACAGCCAGACCCTCTATCGATTGGATATGTATTATCTTAAAGGAAATTCTGACCTTCTCGTAAAAGGTATATGGATTTTGAAAAGAATCATGCTCTTTAATGATTACTATTACAATCATTTAATATATGTTTTTAAAGAATTCAATTGGCATTTTTGAGTCTATAATTCATAATATCGAAATGGAAGAATATTAAATAAGGCAAAAATATCTACGCCACCTTAAAAAGATAGCAGAAATAAGATAGGGCAGCTCGAAAACACCCTTCTTATCCAATGCAAACACCTTCCCAACTAGGAATAGTAAATCATAATCAATATAGAAATGAGGTAAACTAAAGGCAGTCCGAAACATTTGACCATCCGATTATAAAGAGAAGAGTTCAATCTTTGCAATACTACCGAGAGGATAATGAGAGATTATACAGTAGGAAAAGAGAATAGCCGTCTTTTCACTAAATTAATGCATATGAATAGCTGCATCCCTCTTAAAAAATATGAACATTAATATGAATAATCAAAGAAGTATCCCACCAAAATAGAGAAAGCTTCAAGAATAACAAAAGTTAAGTATTTAGGTTTTAAGTTTTTTGATATTAACTTCAATCATGGGACTGCCTCAAGTCCAGAAGATCATTTTAAGATCTATTCAATTTAAAATCAGAAAAAGGTTCTATTGGGGTAAGATAAGTTATTTTAACTGAGAAAAAAAGTAATTAAAGTTAAAAAGAACCCGGAGGTTGTTCTAAAAATTGAAGGGCAAAACTAAGAGGGCTTAGTTAAACTTGGGGAAAATAGTTTGATGGATATTACTCGGCACGATACCAAAGTTGGTCATGTTGTAGTTTAATTTTGCCACAAATGATACTTATTGTATTTTGTATTTATTTTTCACAAATATTCCTACCGCCTTAAATTTTGATGAGTGAACATCAAAGATTATTCATATACTAGTTTAGTGTTATTATTTTTTAAGATAAAATTAGGGGTTGGGGTTGGGGTTGGGGTTGGGGTTGGGGTTGGGGTTGGGGTTGGGGTTGGGGTTGGGGTTGGGGTTGGGGTTGGGGTTGGG
>Ga0302188_10000532_pt1 | contig 32346 bp, 24 predicted proteins | sample II_Bog_E2_1_FD_198783 | JGI IMG/M metagenome (GOLD analysis project Ga0302188, IMG submission 198783) | Peat permafrost microbial communities from Stordalen Mire near Abisko, Sweden - II_Bog_E2_1 | ecosystem: Environmental > Terrestrial > Soil > Wetlands > Peat | place: Sweden: Abisko...
ACCCCAACCCCAACCCCAACCCCGGAATTTTATATGAAAATATACAATTAAGAAATATTGCATCATACTGATTCATTCAACACTAGATGGATTTAATAAAAATTTAATTGATTTCATTATTATCTTATAAAATTATAAAACAACCATCTTTTTACATACTTTACTAATTCTAATTATCAATGAGCGAGTTACAATAAAAAACATAATAAAAAAGAGATAAACTGACCCCAATTCATTTTTGGGCTTATGGAGTTGGTCATTTTATAAACGACTTAGTGGTTGCATGCTGGTTTAATTTTTTATTATTTTTTCTCAAGAGAGTTGCAGAAACACCATCAGCTCCTTATGTTCTGCTGATTGGTCAAATTACTGATGGATTGACGACTCCTTTGGTAGGATTTTTCTCAGATAAATATGAAACAAGATTTGGTAAATATGAAAATAAATAGGTAAACGAATGCCCTGGTATGTTGTAGGTGTTATCTTAGTAACAATTTCATTTCTGCCTCTCTTCATTGTAATTCACTCCGATGATGAATTTCAGTTTATCTACTATGTTGGTTTTGGTATAATTTTCAGTATCGGATGGGCAGCAGTGCAGATCAGCCACATGAGTTTGGTTCCATCTTTAACATTAAACCGAAGGCGGCGAGTACTTTTATCAATTATTTAGGATCGGTTAAATAACCTTCGAAATATGTTTACTTTTATATCTAATTTGTTTGTTTTAAGCCTCGGTCTCATCATATTTGCAGTTATTGAGGATAATCAAATACAGTTTTTCTTTATTGCCGTCGTTACCTTGAGTTTAGGAGTTGCTGCAAGCATCTTTTATATCTGGAATATTAACTAAAAGAAATTAACTATCTAAAATAACAATGAGGTGTTTCATAATGAAATAACAAATGTTTAAGAGAAACATTCAAACTGGAGATGGTTCAAAATGCCCTCTTTTTATTTGTTTGGTCTTTGCTATATGGGAGTGCGCGTCTATACCAACATATTTGGAACCTTATTGCCATTTTATCTGGTTTCTGTCTTGAAGATGGGATCAGCTACCGAATCTGGAGTATCATTTAACATAGCGTTAGTTCCGTTAGTTTGTTACTTCTCTTCAGCTATGACAGCTTCTAGAATGAATTGGTTCTATGAAAATATAGGTCGGAAAAAAGCCTTAGCTATAGGGACTATTATCTGTATTTTAAGTCTGTCAGTAGTTTATTTGTTAATTTCTGACTATAGTTGGGTAATCTACTATCTTTCTATCTTTATCGGAATATCTCAAGCATTAGTTTTAGCAACCGGCATTAATCTGATATCTGAAGTGGTTGGCCCGCGTGGTAGTAAGGGAGCTTTTGTGTTTGGCATCTACAGTTTTATTGATAAAATTATGGTCGGAGTTATTATCTATTTGGTGAGTAACACTCCGGCCTTTACCAAAAAATAATTATTGACCAGCTAAGAACTTACATTTATTAAATCAACACTATGTCTCATTTCTGGAGGAGGCTGTGTACTTGGAGCCTTGATTGTTATGCTTTATCCCATTCCCTAATATAGAAAAGAAGATAAACTCATTACCATGATCTAATAATCTTAGGAAAATTGATATCAATATAATTAATCGAATATAAAATTCATAACTAATTTTTAGAAAGAAACATAGTAAAAATATAGGCGATATCAGTTTGAAACACGCAAGCTGTCAAACTCTTTAAGAAATTGCTTGTATTTTTATTTAATTACAGGGAGAACTGCCTGCAAATCGTTCCTGAAACTACTCATCAGCTACAATCTTTTATCTTATTGCTCGTTTTGCATGGCAACTTGCATATCTTAAAGGAGTTCATTAATACAAGTCTACCCATATCCCTTCCGACACATTTGAATATGATTTCTTTCATTAATGTGTATTAGATATATTTAGAATTACTTTTTGCATATTTGGCAGTGATTGTGCTTCGGAACTGGAGAATTAATAGTCAGATGCTCCTTTTCTTAGGTGGTTTACTTCACTTTCTATTCATAGAAACTTTGCTTATATTTTAAGTCATTTTTACGATAATTAACCATATGATGCTCAAGTCCAAAAAGAGGAAGATATTATTTCTTGCCAAATTATTGGAATAAAATTGGGTAAGGCTTAGCATTTTTCTATTGATGAGTATAGTTAAATTTGAGCGGATCGCAATAGAAAGCATGGCTGCCCTTAGCGAGGGGCTTAAAGATAAAGGAATGTGATTAGCATGGCTTGCATTGAGGAGGAGGAGTTTGAGATTTTTTAGACTGAGAAGTAGTGATTCGAGTATTGATGATTATAGAATTGTCGCTGCGACTGCGTTAGTTATTGTTGATGGTTCTTTTTCTGTTTTTTTCTAAGCTGCCCTGCATTAGTATATAAGTATTCTAAGATTAAAACAGTCATTAATTATTAACTCTATCATAATGAATCCATTCTGAATTTAAACCGCATATTAAAATTTATCGAACATCAAAAGTTAAATAATTTTGTATTAACTGAATTGGTTGATCAAACTATAAGTTAATTTCAATCTCATAACCTATTGTGAATTGATCATTAACAAATTAATCCGAATATATATTTTATTTTAAAGTATAATTAACAGCAAATATCCTATTAATGTTCATCTTATGTTCATCAGTCAATAGTTAATGCTAAAAAGTAATGATATTTGTTGGTTATGACATATTAATTCACAATATATTTCTAATTCATATCATCAGTTGATTCCTGAATTATTGTTCCCCTCAAATACTAATATCTCCATCGGATAGTTGTAATATATCGACGACCCCTTTATCTTTAACACTAAAATTTTACGAATGTAATCTTTGGCTGGTCGTGGCCCTTTGAATGACATATTTTCCTTCAGTTGAATATTTACAAAAAATTGAGTGTTTGCTTGACAATTAACAAAATTTTGAGTCACGATGTCGTAGGGCTTATCATTGAAACTTTCATTAGCGATTGCCTCCACTTCGATAGTCAGATTAAAATTGCTGAGGTTTTTAAATGGAATAGGCGGCATTCGGATTTGGTTCTTTTTGGCTGGAATCTTAATCACTTGGGTATCTTCATCTGGCTTGTAAAGATCCTTAATGCAGATAATTTGAGGTACTTCGCATTTGAGATAGATTGGGAGGAAGACAGGAGTCAGACTCTCCAGCTGTATCTATAAAACCCCCTCGATAACGTAATTTTATCTGACTTGTGGTACTTTAACAGCCACTTTCATTATCGCACGCTCTCTCTTTCTGATTTTAAATCTCACTTCTTCGAAGTACTCAAATCTTTCATTGCTTCTCACTGAAAATACATATTCATCCAGATCAGCAAATTCTGCATTACTGCATTTGGCAGTCACCCTTAAAATGAAAGGATTTGATCCGTTCTCTTCAATGATTTCATCTTTTAAGCCAATAGAAAGATCAAACTCCTCAATTGATCCTGGAAAGAGTGTGGACTTGCCAAACATAATGTTAGTTCTGCTAATTTCGACAAAGTATTTTGTTTCAGTAAGTTCAGTATTATCAGGTTCGACTTCGATTGGTTTTGGTTGTTCAATGGCTTGAGTGTGTGGATGGTCCTATATGGTGAGATTGTCCATCAGATTTTAAACAATTTGCTACTCTACTTGAAGGGGAGCTATATTGAGAGGAGGGTACAATTGTTCTGTTATTTCTCAGGAGTAAGCTCCACTGTTTCTTTGTTTTCCATTGTTTAATCGCTCATGTTAAATGAATTAAAAATGCTTAAATTAATTGATATTTCTATTACAAGATAAATAAAATATTTATGTATTGTAATCCGCTATCTTATCTTTTTTCAACTGCTTTTTTTATGTTTTCATCCTTTTATTTGATGTTGATGCCATATTCATTTATATACGATTAATGTCGATCCATTAAAAGATGCAGTCGGACTATCTGTGGGTTCGCCATGCTCCAGTCGAGGAAGGAGTTAAGGTCAGGTAGGGTTTTGCTTATGTAGAAACCATGGATATTTCTTCATGTATGATCGCGCCCCTAATGGCCTCTAAAGACAATAAATGATCTATCGGTAGATTTCATATCATTCAGATCAATGGGTAAACAGTACGATTGGGAACTTGAAAAGTTCAGACTTGGAAAGAAGGGCATTGATAAAGGCAACAAAAAGAGAGGACTTAAAAATTTAGCGAGGTTCATCAAAAACCCCATTGCTTACATCGGATGGAAAACACACAGGTGGACTTTCCCCACACCTAAGTTGCTGATATATGGAGGTATTTTGTATTTCTTCGGCATGATTTACTACTGGAAAACCATATCAAATGATTACGTGGAAGTCGACAAGGTGCTGCAAAATTATGGTAAGAATGTTGAAGGAACAAGCGGAAGAATGAAAGGCTATCACAGCAGAAAGCCATTCCATCAAATCAACATGATCGAAGGACCAATGAGAACTCACTTCTTCCCCGAACTGGTGACCATTAACCCAACCTGGAAGCAGAGCATTCGTAAATAACTGCAGCTTACCAACAACTATAATGTGAAGTTCTGATCATCATAAAACAATCGTTCCATTTGCAGTTGCAGAGTTTATCAATGAAATATTATTAAAAATATCATCAAAAGGGAGAGTATGTATCGACAAAGGAATTACTTCCAATTTTTAGTTGTGGCCTGCGAATGGTATAATCTCTTCTGTCAATGGATCCCACCTTTTATGTGACATCCGATTGTAGCATTAAACTACGATTTAAAGGGCTATAAAAACTGGATCCATAATTAGTTTTGATAGCAACTTCATTTTTGACTGTTTCTGTGGCGTTAATATGATCCAAAAAATATTTATCCTCATTTCGACCATTAAATATTCTTTTAGGATTGTTCAAAACGTCAAAGTGCCTCTCTTCAATGAGCGATAATCTTTTTGGCCTCATATAGCTATTTTTTTTGTAGTGATCAAAATTAACAGTCATCCATTAGGGATTATTTTTACTTGTACGACTGAGTCATTCATAAATTACCCTGACATCATCACCATTTCTTATCGCTATTGCTATACTTACTGATCCAATCTTTTTCTCAAATAAGAGTTATCTCTTGGCCATCTTAAGCCATCCTCTGCTGTCAAATCTGGTTGTATCTCCATTTTGTGCCTATAAATGGTTGGCATTTTCTAGCGCGGTCTAATTGGTGATAAATTTCCCTTATGATGAAGCTAAATCGATTGATCTATTACTTGAGAAGCCTGAAACTCGATATTCCTCTCTGCTCTGTTCATTTTTGGCACAATAAATTTATAATTTGTAATGTAATGAGATTTCAAATAGATCATTTCCACATCTGATATAAACCAATGAGGGAAGTTATCGTACCACAGGCACCCACTACTTTTCCAGATACAGTCCCGGGATGAAGAAATGAATAAGCCACTGGAAGATCAAGAATCACTCTGGCTGAGTCAATAGCAAGGGTTTGAAGTTGAGCTTACCTTTCTTTTTGGTTCTAAATATAACAATAAATACCAACTAATGATAAGTTAATATATTGCGAAGGAGGACCGTATAACAATCCAAATACCATCCCACAATACTTAGATAATCACATTTACTCTTAATAGCTTAATTTTTGGTTATTCCCATCTGAATATTGTATGGCGTACTCTGAACAACCAAAGATAGTGATCACAGAGGAAAAATAATGCAATCCATAAAGCTGAGAGGGTTCTAAGGATAAATACAGGAGTGGATTCTTTGTTTTATCTTTTAATCAAAGCAATAATGTTTAGTATAAATGTTTTGGCCATGGTGATGGATGGTCCAAAACGTAAGATTTTCCTACTTAGAGCCATAGTAGCCCATATAGTATCTGCTTTTTTGATTTTAGGAGTCATTAGATTACGAAGATGTGGATGCAAATCATAACTTTATTGAAATCCAGCACCAAGATACTTCGCAAAATATTGCAACAATCTGCAAAGCTGTATTGATAGATAAATACCTTTTCACGAGCAGGAGTTTGTCCAAGGAAAGTGATGAGTGATGCCAATATCTTTTAAATTGATGTCATTACTTATCTAAATACAATCTGAATATCTAATCTGTGATTAAAACTTTATTGTATTAAAATTAATATGATACATTTATTCATAATTATTTTAGAGTGCCACCTTCCCCGACCTCGACACTTGGAAGCTCTTCAGATTCCTGAGGGCGGTCATTTTCGAATCCAGCATCATATGCTCTTTACATGAAGATTAAATCTTTCTTGTGAATGTTTTATCTATTTTTGAAAATTAAGTCACGATAGCATCCAGATTTGTTTAGTTTCTAGTTTAAGAGCAAAATACCCTGATCAAATTAGCCAGATTGTCAATTGACCAATATCCATTTATTAGCTACTCGAACATTGGTACACAGTTTACTCGGAATGCCTCTCTTAATATGGTGAGATGATGAGCTCTTGAAGGACTTGCACTGGCTCCCAAAACTTGGCTTCCCAAAGCGTATATGGAAATAAAATCCCAATCCTCAATTGATCCCATTATCAAAACGCTATCATAATACTCTCGAGTGCCAACATAAAGCAGTTTTTTGCCAAAAAAGGTATGATAGTCGAAAGGAACATAAGTAAAAGGTATTCTCAAAGCTTGAATATTAAGTCCAGCATTAAACCCTTGCTAAAATGCAACATAAGGGCTGGAACTTACCAATCTTTTATTAAGAAGAAAATATTCATTGCACGAGCAAAGACCTGCAGAAAAGATGCGTATATTGTCAGTTCTTCCAAAGGTGTCCCCACTCATTCTATTGTTGTGAAAGAATTCAAAATCCGTGTATTTTCCGTTCTTGATCCATTGCTAAATAGAGGAAAAGATACTGTATTTCCTTCGAACTATTGAGGAAAAATAACAACTCCGTCAGCTTTAAGTCTCAAATCATCAGAAATTCTTACTGTAACTGACTCATTGTACTTGAGTTTGGGATCTTCAGTTTTATTCAAATTTACTATTGCCTTTTTCTTTTCTTTTTGGATATTTTTGAAACTGAATCTGTTAGAAAAGAGTAAATCCTAGCTGATTTTGACATAAAAATCTATTCCTCGCTCAGTGTACTATTTTACTATCTTTTTTTATAAGTCAGGGCCTAAGAATTGACAGAGACTCGATTATTTCTCTGTGTCAATAACGCTAATTTTGATATCAGGAAATTCTGTTTTGACCGCTTCGATAAACTCCAAACTCTAGATGTTATATCCCATGACAAGGAGGTGTTTTACAATGTTCGTATTCAAAAATTATACCAATTTATGGTGTTGATCTTTTGATCTGTAGGGGCAAAAGACATTTGCTGTTAAATTTATTTTAAAATCTTTTTATGAATTGACTGTTATTGATTCGTGAACTGGTATTCTTTGAATTAAGCCTGTTGCGACTAGGAGACCATCGAATTAAACCTTGGTGCCATCACTAAAAGTAATGTAGGGATAGTATTGCTGAATAAATTGACAAATACCTTATTAATAATTCTATAACTCTCGTCATTAAAAATGAAATCGATGCCTGACTAATCATACCATTGATCACTACGGTAGCTCAATTTACTATAAACTTTCTCCTCCAATTGTTATTTAATATACTCCTTGATTTAATCTTAAGTTTTTTTATTTTTTTTTGAATTCGAGTCCTTTTTCAAATTAATGCTGCTGCCAAAATTAAAGCTACTATTCATTCTATACTCAACTTTAGAAGATTTACTACTACTATCTTTTAAGTTATAATTAAAAAGTTTTTTATTTAGGTCATCCTTTCTCGGCTCATCATTCAAATGGAAATTAGGAATCTTACGGTGGAGATACTATTTTTTGTAAGGATAATGAAATTATCCTTATTTTACTACTGTCACTTCTCCTTGATATCCGAACTGGCGTAAACTATTTACGCACCCCATGGTGGCAGCATCATCACCTCCGAGGATAACTACTTTTCTTAAATCTTCCACATCTCTTTAGATAAAATTTGGTATCACTGACATTGGAATAGCCGTTGGATATGTTAGACTTATAAGCCCTTATTTTTATTTAGCAAAAAAGATTGGTAAATTATTCTGAGTAGGCCCGTGCTAGATGCTTCCGGATTTAATGTCAAAAACGCAGCCATGATGAGGGCAGAACAATTTATCATTAAAGAAAATGGCATCTTCTAATGAGTATTACGCTCCACTTTCATCAAAGGGTTCTCTATGAGGACACATTGCTGAAAAAGCAAACAATTGACCTCTCGACCTGACCATAATTATTTTTCTATTTTTGCCCTCTTGATCTCGAACTACCAATATTTTTCTATCTCCTTCTAGCAGTTCCTTCCCTTCGCAAACATTGATAGTTATTAATTTTTTCATGTAGGATTAAAGGTCGACTTGGATGGAATTTTCCTTTTCTTCGTTATCATCATCTTTATCATTATTAATAGATGAGTTTAGAAGAGTGTTTGCTTTAAAAAGAGAGTAAGTTAAGATAGCTGTCGTTGTTAATATTTTTCTGGGGGTAAATATCCGCTTCCAGAAAGGTCTTACAAATCTTGAGAACATTATATTATTTAGTTGTTGACACAACAATTAAAATTAAATAGATTTCCATAAATTTTAATGAAATCAAAACGCATTTTATAAAAGGAGAAATAGGACATTGCCAACGATAGCTATTATTATTATTGTTTGGTTAAATTATTTGTCGTTGCCTAAAATTTAGTATGCCTTCCAATCTGTAACTGTAAAAATATTATGTGGCAATTATTTTTATAAAGCAAAAAGGTTGATTAAAATGACTGATATCATCCGTATTTAATTTCTAATAACAATCTACCAGTAAAGGATTAATATGTTGATGATGATGGATGATCATTGGTTCTTTTGAGCATAAAAGGCTTTCCAGCTAAATTATACATCAAATACATGTGGTCGCTTTGTCTTTGCTCCACTTCGTCAATCTTCAGCCAAGCCTCATCGAATTTCAGATTAGATTTTTCATCAGCAAAGTCATAAATAATCTGTTCTTTTTCTTTTTCGAATGGATCAGTGATGTTATTGATCCTGGCTTTAAACTCGTGCCTCTGAGCTTATCTTTAAAGTTCATATTATTATTCTTGGATGACCAAACGTTCCAGGTGTTTTGGTTCTCGTCCCTCGATAATGGCAGTGGGTGAAAATCTGAAATGACTGGATAAAGGTAACATTACTTAGCGACCCTGTTGGCAATGGTAAAGACTGTCCTTATCATATCTCACTATTAAATTGATTGCTTTTTATTGAATAAAAGAAACAAAAATCATTTTCAATTTCAATTAATAGAAAAGGGGTCATTTCAATTCAAAGAATTCATTTATTAAATCCTGGGAATTTGAAAATAAAAAGAGAATACCGTTAAGGAGAGAGAAGAAATAATATTAAAACTAAAATTGAATGCGCCATAATTCAATATTAGATATGAAGCTAAATGCCATTAAGAAACTAATTTTTGAGAATTAAATGTAAAATTAAAGAAATAAGATCAAGGAATTTATTAAGTAAAACACTTTCACGGATACAACAGGGTCAGAGTATGTTTAATTACGTCTTTCTACGCTTATTTAGGATAGTTGGGAGTTACAGACAAGATAGTTAAAGTTTTAATAACCGTGCCATTTAATAATCTCACAGAACTAGTGTTAGTAATTTGTCAATAAATTAGTGTAGAAATCAAATTTCAAATGAAGGCTTGAAGCATCTTTGCAAAGCTGACTGGAAAAATATCAGAATGCTTGATTTACGTAAATATTCATTTATGCAGATTGGAACAATTTTTCATCTGAGGGGGTAATATCAATAGTAAAGGGTAGTTGGATCAATGTGTAAAGCTTATACTTAAGTATCAATGAGACAATGAAGGTGGTAATAATTTGGGGCAAGTTGGACTGTAATAATTGACTCGAGGCAATTGGAATAATCTTAAGCAGTTAGGATTAAGTATAATTTATCGTATACAGCATGTGTCGTTTTTGTTGGTGATGATCAGAGAAATAGTAGTATTGAAGCTAAAATGTTGATTATTCTTGCTAAAAAATTTCCAACAGCCCAAATAATGTTTTGAGTGAGGCAATAATGATTAATTCTATGCTTCTTAGTAGAATTCTTTAAGTTTATTGAAGTAATCACACCAATGCTCCATTTCATTTTGTAAAATGTTTTTTTCATAAATATTACCAATCTATAATATTAATTGTTGCGGCCTTAAACATTTCAATTTCAAAAAATTATTTTAGTCAACTGAATCAAAAATATTAAAAAATACTCTATAACTTTTCAGATGAACAGAACATCCCTTCCTTCTTAAAAATGATAATCTTTATTAACTTTGAAAGAATGTGATTCCGTTGAATTCTAAAGTGCGTATATCTGTTCTTTTCTAAGACTGTTTATAATTCAAAAAATTAGAAAATGATGATTAGAAACAGCCTACCCCAAAGCATTTAATACAGTTCATTTAAAGCCAAACAATCCTATGATAAAAATACTACTCCCCATCTCATGGTCATCACTCCTCTCACTAATGCTCTCTATGAAAGAAATAAAGTTATTGAAATTCTTTACAGAGGACAGGTTAATTTACGCTTCAGTAGGAGTTCACTCTATTTGGCAATTGGAATCCTAGATAAACTAATCCTTAAGGGCTTTACTTTTGATAAGGATAATTTTGAACTGGTGAGTGGGTCTCTGCTACTTATCTGCACCAAATTTAATGAGGTGTACCCAGTCACCGTTAAGAAGCTCAACAAACTCATGAGTTAAAACTATCAACTTTGCTAATATGTGGAGATGGAAGGTTAAATGTTACAGTTATTGGACTTCAATTTATTCTTGGAGGATCGGCTTTATTAAGATTTAGCAGAACTTGAGTCAAAATACAGTTTTCAATAATTCAACACTTGCCAAGAAGTCATCAAGACTGCCATAGTGAATCCTTCTTATACTTTTAGAAATGGATCAAGGTCTTTGATCTTGGCAATTCAAAGTTATATGAATGGGCTCACGCTCTCAGATCGACACTCTAATACTAGTTTTTTGCATAAATAGATGATTGAGATACGGAAGGAACTTAACAGGTTACATTCATCCAGTTTTAAGTTCTCAGCAAGCCCCTGCCGAGCATGATCATTTATTAATATTATGTTACTGCCAATAATAAAATAAAGTAGTATAATGTAGTATAATTTATATATCCATCAAGAATAATAATAACCAAATCTTTTAAAAATGTAAACAGATATTCTAAAGACCTCCCTAAAATAGACTTTTCTTCGACACCCACAAAGTATATTTCATTATTGTCAATTACAAAATATTACGACAATAATAAATCATTTATAATAATTATGTAGGATAATAAACATAATTAGTATTTCTCTTACTTTTGCTTTAGAATAATATGATTAACCGATATTGATTGATAAAATTAAATTTCAAAATATTATCATTTCATTTTTAAGGCGGGAACCTATGACGGAAACAGATTTTAAAATCAACAACATTGTTGCTTAAATTTCGTCTTTTTTTAAAGCTCAAGCTCGCAACTAACTAATTTAGCCTCGACCTCTCTTGTTTAAGACGGAGTATAAAACCGCTTTAAAAGTCATCGATGCTGAAAAAAATGTTTTTGGTGCTGATGAAACGTTCTTAAATGCCTATCGCGATATTTACACTGATAAAGCATGTAAACCTTCCTCTATTGAGACAAAACAATACAGCTATAAAATTGGTAATTTGAGCTCCATTTTATCGGTAGACAATGCTCAAGAATTTCACTTCTCAGTGATTCAGTTGTATTCGTGAACAATAAAAATATAAGGAAGGAGATCAAGAACTGTAATTTCAAGATTACTATTGCTGAGGGAGAAACTGAAGTAAAAAAATTGCCCGATGAAATCAATGGATATCTCAGAAGATTAGGAAAGAAAAGCTTGTGCAATCTATCTTAGAATGCGAAAAAAATAGAAACCAGGTCTTTGATGAGCTTTGCAGCTGTCAATGATAAAATTATACCCACTTTCAATTATAAACCATGGGCCAGCGCTGACAGTGAATATCTTGATCCTATGAGTGTGATTAATAATGAAGGCAAAAAGGTCCTTGAAAAATTGCGCCATTTCATTACTAGATAGAAGATTAATGGATTTATGTTGTAACAAGGAGCTTCTTAAACTACCATACAATAACTAAAAAAGATAGTCGCTGCTGGAAAATGAAAGCCTCATGATTGATGATATATTTTAGGATAATAATTAATTTCATTTTTTAAAGGCGAAAGTAGTTTTATCTTGAGATTAGATACAATAAGAGTATAATTTAAAAATTAACAAAAAGTAATGAGTGATTAGGCCGATAGGCACACTAAGAGGGAGTAGGAGCCAGCTGTTCTATTAAATTGTGAGCAATGCATGAAGTTTTTTACCACAAAGAGTGCTTATGAGACTCATCTAAAAATGAAACATGATCCGACTGAGCAAAAATAGGATTCAGATGAAGATTAAGAAGAGGGGTCTGAGGAAGAGGAAGATGCGGAAAGGGTGGATGCCAAGAATAATTCTAAAAAAGCACCAAACAAGAGTCAACCGATTCGTAGTCGCATGTTATAAATTCAAAGAAATGAGCTGTAAGACAATATTTATACCTTTTTAGGATAATTAGGAGAAAAAAACCCCTAGCTTACATCAGCCAGAAACGATATAATGAACTTTACGAATGATCAAAAATTGACTGGTCAAACAAATTACTCTGTCAATAGAGTTATTCGCACTCCCTATGAATAACCTATTAAATGCTCAAGTGAAGTACCAGCTACAGAATTTGAAAAAAGCGTATTTAAGGAATTTTTACCAATTCTTCAATTATAATTGTCTCAACTTTAAGAAAAAGTGTAAGAATAGCGTGAGATATGGTATTATCTATCAATATTATAGGTAATTAAGAGACCCTATGGCTCCTGAAGAGGAAGTGGCCGATTAGTTCAGTCTTATGGATATTAAGAAATTGATTCAAAATTATCCAAAAAGAAAAATAGAACTGAAATACCCCCATTTTTCCATATTTTTACTATGGATAGGAAGAATATGCAAACCGCCTGCTTTCAAAGAGTTTTTTATGATTTTGGGAGAGTATATGGCTGAGTATTATTCAGTTGAAGCTCATAAAGTCAAAGGAGAATAAACTTATTAAAACTGGAAATCCTTTCAAAAGGCTTTTTAGGCAAAAAAAATTGAGCCTGAAAGACTTGCATTCCTTAAAATTTTTGATGAAAAGAGTAGTAAAAAATTCGTTGAATATTTTGTTTTATGGGCTGATCTTTTCAGAGCATTAAGCATTTGAAATGATAGGAATTACCTTTAAATATACATTAAAACTAAATTTAATAAAATATTTTTCAACAAAATCAAATTAAATCTTATTTTCTTACTAGAGTGCAGTAAAAGGGAATCTACAGGATTTATAGTAATTTCTTGTGGATCATACCTAAATTAAATATGAAATACCGAATACGAAGGGGGGTTTAATAATTTTGGTGCGCTTTTTGTTTCCTTTTCTCTTGAGAGAACCTAAGCAACTCCAGTAATCAGTGGAAACGATTTATGTATTATTTAGTCCTACTTCATCAACATAATCCATTGTTTTATGAAAAACTGGCAGCCAAAAATCGTCCAAAAAGGTAGATTATTCTCCCATAGCCTAAATAAACGATGAAGTACATGAAAGATGTTATCAATAGATTCCATTGAAAAGGTCTCCTCCACTTCTATAATAAAAAAGTTAATCATTTCCTCATCCGATTGCAGTAAATATATTGGGTAGTTGCTTTCGCAAATCAGAATTTATGTTTATTTGCTTGGCAAAAATTTAGTATATTTTTCATGAATTATCGTAGTGTGCTTAAATTTGAAAGAGGAGTTCATCAAAGAAATATAGTTCGGATAGTATTGAGGTATTCTTCTTACTGAAATCTCAAGGTTTCTAAAAATTTTATCAGCTGTTTATTCTGAATCAACCTAAAATGCTTTGAGGCCAGCGTAGGTAAAGGTTTTTTCAAATCCTTCAGAAATACCATTTTTAATTGATTCTTATGTTAAGAAAGTTTATATTCTTTGGATGCATTCCATATGGTGTGAAAATTCATCCCGGTGACAAATTTATTAGTATTATTTTTTATTTAAATCCTTTAGTAAGTTTATTAGAGCAAAGACAGAAGCAATACATTTATTTGGAATTTTTTTCTAATTACTATCTTTGAGAGAAAGCATGCAAAGATGCTCAATTACCATGGGATAAGCTTGCTTTCTTCTTTAGGTTTTATGGGCAATCGTATTTAAGGGTCTTTTTATGCTGTAGATAGTCGTTCTAACTTCATTACTGTGATGATTGACACTTACCCATCGAAAACCAACAGTCTTCAATTTTCTTTACAGCTAAGAGTCTACTGATAGATTCTAGCCTATCTTATGGTGAACTAAAGAAATTCTTAACTAAGTGCAATTATCGTTCTGCCACAAGTGTTCACATAAACTTTTGACTGCTGCTTCAACAGTTTCTATTGTACTTTTAATTGAAAATATAAAGATTTTTCTTTGTGATGAATTTTTATCTATTCCTAGCACAATCTCTTCGTTGGTCTCCGTATTTTGAAGAACAGTTAATTCTTAGTATTTAGGGATTTCGACTTGATTAAAAAAGGATTGACTAAATGCACTTTTTCCAACAGATACTGAAAAATATTCAGCAAATTCCCCATATTAAATTTCTACCTTTTTCCATTTCGCGATGTTATTAGCAAATTCTTTCGGAGGTAAGGATTTGTCGTTTCTGTTCATTGGTGGAGATTTTGGCTTTTGAATGAGAGGTGTTCTTTTGGATAACTCTTCTTCGGGAATTTGATTATCCTCTTAAGAAAGAAGTATTTCGCACAGTCTGATGCGTTTTACAATGCTCTTGGAAACAATACTCATTTTTTTTCCTTAAAAAGTATAGTTCAAGAAAAAAACATCCGGCTTTTTCTCATCAAAAGCATAGACATCTGCTAGTTTAGAAGCGGAAATCATCTTATAGTCATCAATTATCTTGGAAAGATATGATTTGCCATTGGTTGCATATTTCAGCTTATAGTTCTTTGGTAATAATGGTTCTATCGATTGCTTCCATTGATAAATGCATTAAATGCAGTGAACTGATAAAATTCTGAGGTGATTGATTCTTTCCTCAAATAGTTTATTAAGTTTGCCCACTTGAATTTCAGATTGCTCCCATTGCTTTATAATTTATAGTATCTTTTAGAGACACGACTCGCGAGAATCAATAGAAGTCATAATTTTTTGTATTAGCGAAGTTTGCTTAGAAACTTAAGAAAATTCATGTTTAATATCCTCAAGAATTTTCATGGGATAGTTTTAGCGGTTGAATATTTTGGTCATGATTTCCATATGGCACTCGGGAATACCTTTCTCATACCATAGTTCTTTTAAATCAGCGAATGCTTTGTTGATGGCTTCTTTCTGCCTTTCCTAATTTCTGCGCATATTGGGTTTATTTCCGACTTTGTCTTCATACTATATCGGTTACTTTTTTATAGTGAAGGTTAAATTACTCTTTTTGCTTTACTCAAGTCATTCCTATCGTTTCTAAGTCAATTATAATTCTACTTCTTATTGGGTATCTTCAATTTATTCTTTAAATCTGCATAAACAAATACGTACAATTTGAAGTCTGTTCGTTTTGAAAATTATATTCCGGTATATGTTCAAGATGAAATCTGTCGTTCCATCCGCTTTCCTAATTATTATCTCTGTTACCTTTTATCTAATTCTGGTCGATATCACGATTTGGTTCTTCGATTTGCTCCTAGATATTTTTGTCACTGAATCTTCAGATTGAGATGGGTTGTGATAATTATTTCTCATTGTATTAATAACTATTTTAAATTTACATTTTCCTATTACAATCTAAAACGGCACAAAAATCACAAGGATGTAAATAGCTTTGGAATGGAGTTCAAAAATATTATCGAATTTAGAGCTTTCAGATTTATAGTTATTACTAAAATTGTCACAATGAACTTTTTGACCGATAACTTGCCTGAAGACTTTTTAAGTATGATTGGAGTCAATAAATGCAATGTGGGAAGCGAAAAAGATCAGATCTTAAGAAAGAATTTAGAAGTCTGCACCTATCCCGATGAGTAAATCTTTTAGAATGCAGAACAAAATTTAAGATTGAGAAAGCAGTCAAACAAGTGTTTCATGTGTACCCACATTTCCATCCTGAACTCATCATTTTCAGTATTAGTGTACTTAAACAGGTGAGGGGGGATTTCAAAAAATATATATCGAATTAAAAGGAATACTCCAGGTGTAAATCAAGGGAATAACAAACAAAATTGATTTTCGCATGATGCTACTTCCAGATTATCCGCGATCGCCTCCTCAAATTAGAATTATTAATAAAGATCCTTACCTTAAAGTGGACCCTTTTTATCAAGCGTTAAAATCTAAAACTGATCCTTCCTCTTTTCTTTTGAACTAAAAACTTGTTACTGCCAAAAACTGGCATCCCTCAAATAACCTTGTAAATTTTCTGTAACTTAGGTCCATGTTATCCTCGAAGGCTCTGATTTAATGAAAAAGAAATTTCCTTTTTCTAAGCCTATTTAGGAAAATATATATGGAGTAAGTGGTGGAAACAGTTGGTAAAATGGTCTTTCTAATAAAAACAATGTTGGATGGGAAAATGACAACAACAACTGGGGAAATAACGTTGATAAAGAATGGGGTAATATTAATTGGGGAAAAAATGTGAATAAAGGCTTTGAATCAAATCAAGCAAAGGCCAAAATTAATGAAAAAAAAAATCCGGGTGGAAATATGAATGCAGGTAATATTAATAATGCAATTTCTTCAACTCAAAAATTAGTAAGCAAGGAAAAAGCGACTCTTGATAAGATAAATACTCAATATCTTAGGGTTATTGATAAAAATCAAAATTTAGATATTATCAAACAATCATTAGAGTCATAGGAGACATATCTCAGAAAATAAAATTTTTAAATGACCAATTTTTTGCAATTAAATTAATCTCACCCTAATCTAGATCTAACTAATCTTGTACAACCTAAAGATGAACGTTCTGAGCAAATAATGAATCTAATTAGCTCAATCAAAGCTCGATAGGACTGCCTCATTTTTTTAGAAGGAAAATTCAATTAATAAGAACTCACATTGGAGGATTTTTTAAAGCAACTTAGAAAGACAGAATAAATTCGCTTCTAATAAAAATATCTACTGCAAAAATGTGTTAGAATATCGACAATTTGATCGAAAAATGTGCATTTGTATTAAATACTTAGAATATTACAAACATAATTCAAAATCAAAAATATTTCCATTTCAGAAGTTACATGTTTTGAACTCTACTCTTTTGGTTGTGTTTATCCTCACTCGCTTTTCTGTAGCACATACTTGGTGGAACTTATCTTTTATCAATATTTTAGATTGATTGCATAATTTTGGACATTGAAGTCCTTGTTTTATTTAAAGGCTACGGAAAATCTCTAAAGTTTGGTTTCATATAAGAAGATTTCAGACTATTTTAGTTGTTGTTGAATGCAGAATGTGTCGAGTTCACAGTAATTTTGCTATTTTTTATATTTTATGGATCCTATCTAATCATTGATGATTGTTGAATTACATTCATCTTTTTATGAACTTATCGAATTGTACTCTCATATTTTTAAGTCTGTAATTTCATCTTTTGTTCTTTATCTTCAATTACCTTTTTAAACTATTGGTTTTCATCTTAAAGTTTACTAATCTTTTGATTGAGGGACCGAATTTATTTCGTATAATTTTTTGATTGTTGATACAATTTTTCATGCTCTACCTCTATGGTGCTAAGCCTAGAGTTACTTTAATCTAGGTTATTGGTCAATTCTCTTTTTTTATCTAGACAATCCTTATGATTTTCTTCTATTTCTTGAAGCATCCTTGTTAAATTAGCTATTGTCTCTCCATCAAAACATTTCTAACACCGTACAGTGGATATCTTATGACTGTTCTTCGCCTTTTTCACTTAATCCTGCAAATTAAAGTTTTGTTGAGTCAAATTTTAAATTTCTTATTTGAGTTTCCACTCTCTCAGTTCAAAATATTCCTATTGCTTGCTCAACTTGAGTTCATATTGCTTGGTAATAGAAACTATCCTTAGATCGTTTTCTTCTTGCATGAGATGAAAACTATGCTCATTCTCATTGTGATTGGTGTCTTCTAATTTAATGAAATTTTTACTGACGTTATTTTTTTTATTTGATGCCTTGCCGTAATTGTGCTCATAGTGACTACTTGCAGCATTGAATTTTTCATCAATTGATTAGTTTGTCTTTAATTTTAGATATTGATCAATTGATTTTTTTGTCGATGCTACCCTTTCAAAGGCCTCAGTTCGCATATTATCAAAGCCGAAGCTGATTTGACTGACGGGTTCATGCTGAGAGTTGCCAAAATTGCCTATTGGTTTATTTTAAGTGCTCATGATAACGACTATAATATATTGATATAACAACCCTATTTGTTCAGACGCTGATTTTAAAAAAGGATTTTATTATAATCCAAATTGAAGTAACTTAGGTATCGATATTAAAATGAATTATGCATTTCTCTATTGATTTAAAATAACGAATTAATAAAACAATATTCGATTTAGGATAGATAGTTATTGAAATTTATTTAATTTATAATTTCAACATAAATGCAAAACGGATTCCCGCAATATCCCGAAAATATCAGCAAAAGTTTAAATAGTCAGTGGCCGTATTTAGAAGCTAAAGATTACTCTGATCGAGCATCTATTTTTTAAACGTTCCCTCATCTTTCCAAAATTAATGAAAAATTAGATTTGACAAAATAAAGTGGGGCTGGTGGTCTCGTCATAAGAAGTGGTAATGATGATAATGTGCATAAAGTAACAATCATTTTAATAAGGCTGTGAAGTATGGAATTTGGACCACAACCCCCAAGAATAAAAATAAGATCGAGCAGTTATGGCATAAAAAACAAACTACGGATGTTAACACTTATCTTTTTTTCAGTGCTGTAAAAAGTGGAATGTTTGAGGGTGTCGCCCGAATCGCGTCTGGTTATCATTAAGAAACTTTTCCTTTCTGGTGGGAAAACCACACTTTAAAATTCAAGGGATACTTTGAAATCGAGTGGGTGTATATTAAGGACATCAACAATAGAAAATTTGCAGGCCTTTACAATCTTGAAGGATAATAAGTAGTAAAATCTAAGGATTGTGATACTCTCGATATTAAAACAACTTTGAGAATGCTGGCTGTTTTCGACAAAAAGGTTGCTAAGAGGAGTATCTTTACTGATTTTGCTTATCTAGACGAAAGAGAGTCTCAGTATATTAGGAAAATGTATGAGTATAGCAACTATTATAATCAATTTAAATCGAATAATCACTTTGACTTGAGTCAATTCAGTCTCGTAGGGCACCCTCTTAATTTGATGAGCGGAATCAATCCAATTAACCTCGTAACGCCAATGATGAACATTCCTCCAACTCTAATGCGCCCAGTCTAAACCTAAACTTAGCATAGAAAAAAATACGTTCCAAAAGAACATCATTCAGACCATTAATAAGAAGTAAATCAACCACTATAATGATCTGATCTATCCAAATATTGTTTTTAAAATGATTTTAATAAACCTTCTTGCATATTTATGTTTAGGAAATATCATAATTATCTTTATAATGCCATGTACAAAATATAAGTAATTAAAGTATTATTAATCGCTAAATTTGTATGCATCATGCTTTAAGTTGAATGTTAGGAATTTGGTCTCCAAATATTAGAGTGGCGTTGGTTGTAAGAGCATCAGTAGCCAAAAAGGACATATAAGAATCAGTGAATAAAATAGGATAATTTTCTGCTTCTTCAAAGGCAGCCAAAAACTCAGTTTCAATCTGTGTTTTTGCTTTTTCAAACATCATCTCTCCTTCAATAATTCCCATCTTTAAGTCGTTTTATTTTTTTTATATCATCTTCTTCAATGATATTTTCTTAACTTAAAGGTTTGATTCAGCTTTAATAACTTGTTGTTTCTGTTTAGTCAATTATTATTACAATCTAACTTTTTACTTCTCCGCAGCTATGAAAAAGTCAATTTTTATCTTCTACATATCCTAAAAGTTTTTTTTGATCCGGTCAGGAATATTAGGCTTTGTTATTCGAATCGATAGTATCTCTATTCCTGGAGCCCATTTTTAGAGATCATGGTTCAGTGATTTTATTAGTTACTCATCCAGCTTGTCGAATATGTCGATGTAAATTTATTGAAGGGAGTGCTTTGAACAAAATTGGTTTATTTCATGATGAACCTTATCAGTTATCCAAAATTTTTAGTAGTTCTCTGTGTAGTTAAAGACTGTATTGTAAACATATTGCTTTCGTAGTTTGTTCACAATTTAAACTTTGTCAAAATACACTAAAGTTCCGTTGGACGTTCCGCATGGAATGTTCGTGACAACATCAGTCTGAATACTGATTTTCATTTCAATAAACTCTTCATAGAAAGGTATTCTGAAATGAAACCCTGGTTATGATAGTGCCGGTTGCAAAACTCCAAGTCTTTTATAAATGCCCACATAGCCTTCCTTAATCTGATGAAACCCGGAAAGCAAGGCTCCAGCATATAGAATGCCAACGATGAGTACATACTGTACTACTCCCATTGTATCTTTCTCAAATTATAACAAGTGATGGATGAGCTTAAGTAAAATTCATATTGATAAGAAGTGAATGTATTTTGAATGAAATTTATGCATTTAGTTTATTTTTGCAATTTAAATGGTGTTGCCAATAAATATGCTAATATATAATCTTACTCATTGTGTTCTGTTCTTTATAACTCGATCGATGTACATTCCACAAGGATTCAATCACCTATATGGCATCCCTCTCATTATGGAGGTCGGGTCGCTAAACACCAAAATTGGCTTTGCTGGCAAGGAAAGACCTGATATCATCGCTCCATCAGTAAGTTGAAGATAACTCAGTATGTTCAAGTCAACAAAACAACAGGCTAAAAAATCGAAATGGACTTCTACAATTCCTTTGCTCGAGAAAACAGTGATCCTGAAAGTATTCTTGAAAATTGTTTCATTGATGATTGGTAAGGATTTCAGACTTTGACAGGATCCACTCTCGGCAAAAAATTATTAGTAAATCCTTCATAACATCCTTTGTTCTATATCTAACCACCTCTCAGCAGTAAATAATATCGCCAAAAACTGATCGAACTGTTTTTCTAAGAGTATGAATTTAATGGGTTATTCATGCATAAAGCTCCAGTTCTATCGACATATCTTTTCGGTTTGGAAAGCTCATTGGTTGTGGATATTGGTGCCGAATACACACATGTCGTGCCAGTTGTTGAGGGGTTCATTCACAATAAGGGCATAATTCGTGCTTCTGTTGGCGGGTAAAATATAACACGATAGCTCTATCGCTGCTCTTTACTTCAAGGCCCCTATAGGAATGGATTTACTAATCAGGAAAAGTTGACTGATCGAATGAACATTTGGGGAGCTATGGTAACTATTTACTTAGTCAGGAAATTATGCGCGAAGTCAAGCATCAACATTGCAATTTGCTTGAAAGTCGTCATTAATCTTTGTCGTTTAACGAACACACTGACAGAACAGCTTTTGAATTGCCAGATAAAAATCGAATAATCTTCGGGAAAGAGCTTTTTATGGCTCCAGAAGTTTATTTTAACTAAAAATCAGAAGATGGATTTAAAGGTATTCATAATTTGATTGGTCAAAGTCTTGAAAAATGTGATCCTGAGCAAAGGAAATAGCTGATTCCTAATATCCAACTCGTCGGAGGGGGTTCTAGTTTTACTACAGCCCCAGACAGATTGCAAAGATAGCTGCTTGAAGCAGATTTCAATGGATGTGGATCAAAAATGAAAGTTTTTACAACAAACTAAAAGTCATAAAGAGGAATTTCCAGTTGGCTGGGAGCGACTATCATGTCTTCAATGCGTATTTTTGATAAATGGGTGGTCTCACGAAAGGAGTACGAAGAAAATGGTTTTGTTCAAGTCGAAAAAAGATTATGATAGCGATATATTTCCTATTATTAATGTCAATTATCAGAATACGACAATCATTTCTTTTGGAGGATGTTAAAAAAGTATTCCACCTCCAGGATACCATCTTCAGGTAGATCAGTACAATGAACACCATTTTTGCTCTTATCACGGCCATAAACCGCTCTGAGAGATTTGGGTCTTACTGTTCTGGCCATTTAGGGGTCATGGGGCCCGCATAGTTATCTCAGTAAGGGGACAACGTTTTCCTGCCTCACTTCCAATGCAATGCAAGGACCGTTAGTAAATTATTCAACAATTTGATTGTATTAAGCCAAAACTCCTTTATAGATCTCCAAAAATTCCTGCATCAATGATATATTACTTAAGCGGATGGTCTATCTAGCCAAAACATTTCCGCTGCGCTAATTTAATATCCTGAAGCTAATAGAGCATCAAAGACTTGCCCAACATAATTTTAAGTGATTAAATGTGGTTTGATCACTAAACATGAGCAGTTCGAGAAGCAAGCTGGAGTTTGGAGAGTAGATTTACTGGAAAAAAAGAATTAGAGTTATCGAGCTGATGATGCTGATGAATCGCTTCCATACACTGCATTTTTTAAAGGGTCCTATCCGAATTGAGCTCTTATCGATGATTTATTTTACTATCTAGCTTTTTGAGGATTAGAATTGCCGATCACGCTTTGAATCTTGCTGATGCAATTTTATGCTAGAACTTATAGAGCTAGCACTAAATCAGAAGAAAGAAAGTTAACGATGTCATTAAAATAGGGTTTTCCCCTGTGCTGCTCATAAAACTTTTCAGCTTCTGGTTTATTAATTCTCGCCATTTTAAGATTAGTAATTGAAAAGCCCTGCTCTTCGACAATGTTGATAATCTTTCCAATATTAAGATAGGCATCGGGCGTAATTAGAATTAATCCTCTTTATTAACAATCGTATACTTGCCTTTTTGGACTTCAAATTTATTTCTTGTGAATTCATCAGCAAAATCTATAACTTTAAGTTGTCGAGAGTATATATTGAGTACTGCTCCCACGAAGACGTCTTTCAGCTGGAGAGCAGTGTACTCACAACGTTTTAGAAATATGCGTTTATTCTTGATATCATACTATATTGTTATGTAGTTACCATCTAAATGGATTTGTCCTTCAAGTAGTAGGTGAAGTTATAGGTGCGAACCAGGGAAGCGGCTGAGTCGAACCATTCAACTATAAACACATATCTATCTTCCGCCATCAGTTACAATTATTATAAATTAAATCAATACACACTAAAATATGTATTCTTCATTTCTGTAAGCCAAATCCATTTTAATGACAATCACATACTGTTCTTTTTACGGGGTTTTTATTACTAGACGTATGAAGGGTTCTTTCGGATAATTACGAAGTTTTAAAGCACGCAGTCTTGGATCGGAATGTACTACTCATTTGCCAGTTCTGCTCTTTATCCGTATCCAATTAAAACAGGGGAAGTATGAGTTTGGAAACCAGTTATTTTTTTCGGTTTTCCGGCTTGTCCAACTACGTCTACGGCTTGTCCGACTCTAAGGTTGAGAGGTATTGCTTCAAGTTTGTCATTTAACTAAATATCAATATGTTTACCACGAAGAGCGATTTAGGATACATTGTCAGTGACAAAAAATAAATAAAGTAGTGATGTTTGCCGAGCAAAGTCGTATTAATATCTAGAAGGGAAGTCATAAAGATAATGAGTCCTGCCATACCAACCTTTGACATGAGGAAACGCTCATTATAATATGGTTGAATTGATAGCATTCCCTTCCCCATGTAAAGTAATCCTTGAGCAAGTCTGATTAATAAAATGGCTTCAGATTATTTACTGTAGTAGCTTGCCAATCTTCTGAGGATATCTGCTAAGCGTGAATTATTTGTTCCAGCTCCAACAACTCCCAAGCAAATGATGGCTCTGTGAGATATTTATGGATCAGTATCATAAGCAAGCTTGAACAATATATCCATCACATTGATTTTGGCATTGGATAGACTTAAAAGTGCGAGGGCTAAGGGTACCATTTTCTTTTTTTATGGAGTGGAAAAATGAAGAATATGATTAAAAAGCCTCATTGCCATTTAATTACCGATTTCTTCACTTGAAGCAAGTAAAGCTAAACCAAGGATGGAGGTTTAACTAAATTTATCTTCGCTTAAACACTCATGCATTAAATATTGGACCTTTAAAACGTTACCACTGCCCACATACGCAGTGCTAATAAGCATTATTTCAATAAATTTTCTTATAGGGTGTTCGATACATTGCAATGCTTCAAGAGTCGCTTAGCATTTATTTTGCTGGCCCATAAATAGGAGAGATAATCCGATTCCGAAGTATTTGGCAAAATGTTCATTGAGTTGCTCTTAAGATCGCTCCATAAGTGTTTGAATAATCGCATCGGCCACTTCTCCATTGCATTGACCCACAAAGGATAAACCAAGAGAAAGGGCAGCATAAGCACTTTATTTGAGAGTAAGACTTGTGTCTACTATTGTAGGAATAAACATTTCCTGTAAATCTTGGCGTGATTTTCCAGCATAAGCCATTCCTAAACCGAGAATTGAACATTATCTGACAATATTATCCTTGCTTGAAGAGGCTGAATCACTCAATAGACCAAAAGCAATGTCATTTTCATCGTTGATGCCTGCAGAACAGATGCCGATTCCCAAACTGGCTCCAGCTTTAATAAATTTACCATCATTATCAATGTATTGCATAAGATGTTCATCAATTGTATTTGTATTCCATGGACAAATTAGTCCAATACTGGCTACTGCAGCAATTTGCCACTCTTCCTTATCCGAAATTTGAAGTACAAATGATCTCTTTTATTCTTCATCATCAATCATTAAGGTATCTTTAGTGAGTCCTGCATTAACAAATCCATTGACATAGATATTATAAAGAGTGTTTTGTTTTCCATCTCCTCCTTTGTAGTTTTATTCAAGATGCACTTTAAAGACATCTTTTGGCTGTTTAGGCTATTGAACCTCAAGATCTTTAGCAAGATCAATATAGAACTTGGAGAGCATACGATTTGAAATAATTTCGTTCTATTCTTCTGATAAATCAGGGATGAATATTTTTTGCCGAGCAGCATTGAAGGCCAACTGCTTCCTAATCAACTCATCAGGACACACAGAGAAGACTTATTTAATTTTATCATGATCATCGAGTTTTATAGCTATTCTAAGAGCAATAATATATTCTGATAATTTGAGGGATATCTCGTAAAGAATGGTCAATATTTTAGATAGTTCATCTTGATCGGTCGAGTATCCACATACAGCAGATAGGTACATATGAACTTTTGAAAAATTTTGATCGGTGATGTACTGCTTGATGTCCTCAAGTTTATCAACGATTAAGAGTAAATCTATGGCATCATGCTCTGCGTTGTTGAGAATGAAGTAAGGGATAATTTTATCGACCAAAGCTAATAGCTAATCGTAAGGTTAGTTGTTTTAAAGTCTTAGTTCGTATTCGCGGCCAATATCACTAGCCAAATTGCTCACATATTAATGGCCTTCTTCCGTAAAATTACCATTGTTGCCCTTTAGAAGATAAGACAGACTTGTTCTTGCTCCCTTCTCACCAAAGATTAGTGATAGTACCGAGAGAAAGTCAGCATATTCAGCCTAAATTACATGATTTATTACTTTCTATCTGGAGTCAACGAGAGTATTAAATTGCTAAGTGAGGGAAGGGTAGTGGGTTTTCAAAAATTTAAAAGGTTTTGGGACACTGGTCATGGCTGTGGTAGCTGACCGAACAATATGTTTAAGTTCCTTCAAAGATGCGAACTGTCCTTCAAGCAATCTCTCAACATGCGCGTCAATCTTCTCTTTCAGCTCTTTATCCTCCACACTCTAAATGATACTATTCATACTAAATCTTCATCTTGCTTAAGATCCTTCTTCTTAGCATCCTTTTTGCCTGCTGCCTACGTCATTTTAAAATATTTTTAAATTATAAATCAATTAAATTGATCTCAGATAAGCCTTGCAATTATCAAGTTTAAATATGTATATGGAAATTTGTACTATCATTAAAAGTTTAATTATTATCGTTAAGTTAGATGAAAAAAGGAAAAAAGATAGAAGTGGCTGTCCGCATGAGGCCACTCCTATATTAATATGAAGATGCTGAGGCTTGGTGCGTTAACGAGGATAACAATAAAGTATCTTCGCTTCCTCGTTGTCAGGCTCTGAAAAACAATAGTGCCATCTTTAACGAAGATTCCTCGTTAGGTATACATCGTCGAAAAAGCAAATTAGAGGCAAGCAACATCTACGAGTTCACTTGTGACCATGTCTTTAAAGATACTGAGAGCAATCGTGAAGTTTATGATAATTGTTGTTCGAAGGTAGTGGAAGAGTTTTTAGAAGGAAATCATTCAACCATATTTATGTATGGGCAAACAACTTCAGGCAAAACCTATACTATGTTGGGCAATTAAAACGTTGAAGGTTTGATATTGTACTCACTGAAGCATATATTTGGAAAGATTTCATCGCAAACAAACATGATGATTTCCTATCTTGAAATTTACAATTAGCAAATAAATGATTTGCTAAAGGAAGGATCAGTCAATTTGAAAATTGCAGATTAAAGTGTTTTGGGTTTATCTCAATGTCCGATAAGCAATATCGAAGAGGCTTTAGATTTGCTATCTGAGGGGTAGTATCAAAGGGCCTATGCCTAAAAAAAGTATCACGACCATTCCTCTCGATCTCATACCATATTTCAAATTGTATCCTTGTAAATATATAGAAAATGATGGAAAATGAAACAAAAGTAAAGGCTATTCTTAATTTGGTTGATTTGGCTGGAAGTGAGAGGCTGACGGATGAAGACAGCAATGAATAAACTGGATACATCAACAAAAGTCTTTTTATTCTTTCTAATGTTATTAATAAGCTCGGAACTTCCAAGAAAAAGTAATTTTGAATTTATTCAGCTCTCATATTCCATTCAGAGATTCAAAATTGACAAGACTATTAGCGCCATCCCTGACTACAAGTAAAAAAACTTTAATAATTTGCACGATAAGTCCAGCAGAAATTAACTTTTCTCAAACTCTTTCCACCTTACGATTTGCCACTCAATCTCGAAAAGTCGAATTAAAGGGTTTAGATGAATCTTTCAACGAATCAATATAAATAAATCGTAAAAAAATAACTCAGCTTCAAGAGGAGAACAGTTTGTTAAAAAGGAATTTAAGCTCAGCTCAAGACAACAAAGAAAATTAATTCAAATTTGTTGATAGTAAAATCAAAACCATTGAAGAGTTGATTGATAAGAAGAATATAAAAGTGTAGTCCATTTATCAAAAGGGAGAGTGGAGAAAGAAAGCCAATACTCTCTGCGAATAATATGAGAGAAACATCTAAATTTTGCAGAAAGAGTATTTCAAAGCGATAGTCAATCTAACAGCAAACTAATTTAATATCAAAAGGTAGAATGTTAAGGTGCTTTTAGACAGGGCGTCAATCGCATCGAATCCGATTACAATTGATCTTAACGACTATTGATTTATCTCTTCTCTTTTTCAAATTCGAATGATTATTATATCGCATCAAGGGTATGCCTAAATTCAGTCATTTTCTGAAACAGATAAATTTAAGAATAAAGGCTTTTAAAATTTAAATGAATCAATATTTAAGAACAATATTTTATTACTCTTTTTGAGAGTTTCTGTATCGATTCTATAATATTGTCTTCATAATATAATTCCCAAAATAACTATAAAACTTGAAATGCAAAAAAGATATTATTTCATAAGAATTGAATAAAAAAAATTATAAGTTAGTTTACCTCCATAGCCTAATTTTCCATATGTGATTCAGGAGGAACCATCAATTAATCAATTTGCTAATTCATTTTTATTCTTTCGAAAAAATCATATTTGCAATAATTTCCTTAATTTACAACATATCTTATTTGATGAACGACGATTGGAACTGCAGAAATTGCAAAATCAATGTCAAGAAGAACGTTGTATGCAAATGCGGCAACAGACAAGACAACTGGGCATGCCAGACCTGCCATATGTGCAATCCCACTGGAAACACCATGAAAAGATGTGGAGCAGGATTGAATTAAAATTATTGGAGATGGAACGCTAAGGGAACACAATGCAAGTGTGGAAATCGGCAGGATTGCTGGAGATGCTACAACTGTGACTTCTGCAACGGCAAGGGCAACCAATGCAAATGTGGCAATCAAGAAAAAAATTGGAGATGCAATAATTGCAACAAAGATAACCGGCTCGGGTTAGTTTGCAAATGCGGAAATAAGCAATGATCATTGATTCTCCCAAACGTTTTGATAAAAATATAAAGTTTTGATTAATCAGACAGGAAATTTCTTTGGGGTTGTGGCGTTGGTCTATTTTTTTTTCTTGAATTTGTTATCCCCTTGATGAGAGTTCCTTCTTACTATCTTATTGCATTGTAGATTTGATATAATTTCAAAAGTAATATAAATATAGAACCTTTTAATGCAAATATGTGCAGAAGAATATAAACAAGAAAGTAAGAATAATACAATAATAATATTAATAAAATTCAGTTTAAAAACCTCGATCAAATCTAAATAAAATAATAAGCTTCATTGACCATAAACAAAACAAAATTACATTGATTTACTCACTTCATGCTGATATCTTTATCATGTCATAACTAAAATTATATTTTAAACACAGAAGAAATTCTTTTAAATTAAATTAAATTAGCTTTTAAATTTTATTCCTTTAAATTTAATCAACATTTTCAAATCATTTCAACTTGAAAACTTATCATACTGTCCTCTTATCCATCAACATAAATTTAGAAATAGTTGGTATAATTTCCTGGGTAAATATGACACATGGAAGGATCCAGATAATCCATCATATTGATGGATAATAAATTTGTTACTCCTTCTGATGTGTGGCCCATAAATTTTGCAATTCCTCCACAATAGCTTGGCTGAGAAACATTAAAATTAATGACAGCATTTTCAAAAGTTTTTTTCACGTAAAATCTCTAAATCTTCAATTTTGTACAGCAAAGCCACCAACTTTTGAGTGTATTTTCAATGGATAATTTGGAACTTATAAAGATAAAGCATTTAGTATGCCTTATCTTTCAATTTTAAAAGGGATGTGTGTGTTAGATGACTAAAATTAACCATGTATTACTTCAGTATGATTGTTGATTTGAAAAGAAAAGCTATATAGAAGTAGAAGAGCAAAAATTAATTTATGTTTGCTTGAGTTCATCTTCAAATTATTATAAAAGATTTAATTCATTTCTTAGATAGTTGGTTTATTTTCTTTATAGATTTTTGCTTTGTGCTTATTATCCTTAATGATTTTTTTATATTTATTCTATAACATCGTTATTTTGACATAATCCCCAAAAAAATATAAATATATAACTTTCAATATAAATCACTCTCTTCGTGGGAATAATACTATGAACTTTAAAAAAAAAAAATAATTCTCAGTAAATCATTCTTTTTATTATTCTCTTAAAAATTCCTTTATTTTGTTAATATGCTGTTGACTCGTGTCTTTTGATAATTAAATTTATTCAATTTCTTATTTTAATTTTTTTAAAGTAACTCTGAATGCTGTCCAAAATAGGAAAGTAAGCATCATAATACATAAAAAAGTGAACAAAATATTAGAAATTCTTTCCACGTTGCTGTTCCTTCTAAAAAACAGAATAGTACCCACATAAAGCAAACCAAAAAATAAAGTATAAACAAAATAACCACAAGGATTAAGAATTTATGCCACCCCGAAATTTATTTCCACGGTTAAAATTATTTCTCGAATTTTTCCTTAAAATAGACACAAGTTTGACATTATGGGCATTGGTATTTCAAATATAATGGGAAAGCTGATTGACTTACATGTTCAGGACTATTTTTTATTATTTTTATTAAGCATAATTCTTGAATTGGTTTATCGTAACATTTGCAAGGCTTTATTACTCTCGTACAAGTATGATATCCCTTAAAAAACAATGGGCGGCAATTTGGACACTAGCAAACATTTCCTGCTTATCGAAAAGTGAGTAGCTGATGTTTCAAGTCTGACATGTAATTTTATCTCTTAAATTATTATACGATTAATTCTTTTATTTTTTATTTTTTGCATTTTCAATTTTTAAGCTGGAAGGATTTGGCGGTTTATATTTGCTTTATGAGTAATTTATCTATTGTTTTTTTGTTTTTATCTTTTTTTGTATTCCCGAATTAATGTATCCATTCAAGAGTTCTTTGATCTCTAACTTATAACATCAAACATTGATATTACCCCAAAAATGGTATTAATCTTGAACCTTGCAATGCAAATCAAAACTCATGATATGTTAATATTAAAATAAGTTAGTGATAATATAATTATTAATAGCTGTACAAAGAATCAAAATTTTCCACTAACAATTGTTACGAACAAATAGCCATAAGAGCCCATCCCTTGTTCGAATTTAATGTAGGAAATTAGATTCTTTTCTGTCATTAGTCCAGCAAAGTGAACATGAGAGTCCAAGACTAAGTATTTTTCTTTGACAGGAAGTACAGTGAAAGTCTGTCCATGTCGTCCTAGCATAATAAAATCCACATCTTTGGGCAATTTCAACTCGGGAATGATTGTATGTTTACGTCCGTTGAATTATTGCAAAGCAAATGGGGGAATAAATGGAGCGAGATATTCCATAACATGTTAATTTTCACTATAAGTACATTTAAACAACTGGACGCCATCTAGAGTAAGTTTTAATATTTTTTAATTGTCAGCATTTTCCCCACATGGTATTTCTCCATGTTGGCTTCGCAATTATGTTCCTACTGCTATGCAGCTATTGTATGTATCCGCAAACTTACTTTTATCATCAAAGAATATAGAAATTAAAGTTTTGTGGTTGAGAACAAACTGAGTAGAGCACCATGAGCATTGGTTAGCAGCAGAAGAATATTAGGGATCTGTTTGACATTGTACAGGAACTTTTACTTCTCCATCGAGCAGCGACTAGAAAAATGTTAAGTTTGATTCAGTATTGAGCATGTGAATTGGTCTGATACTGTAGTGAAATAATAATATTTTTAACTCTTTATGCAGAAATAAATTTTTCTTTTGAAAATGAAGAGCTTTTTATCCCCTTCAGAAATATCTCTATCTTATTAAATATCATTCTTGCTCAAAAGTCTAAGAATATTTCTTTAGTATGCAAATCATTTTTTTTAAAAAAAACATATAATTTTAAAATTTTAAAGTAATATGTAGCCAATAAGACTAAATATTTTTCGATTGTAAAGAAATCAAACCCGATAATTATCGCTATAACATTTATTTCCTTTCAAGTACACTTTATCCCCACAAACAGAAGCCGTTCTTATATCATTAAACATTTTTTTTATTTTCAATTCTTGCTTTTAAATAATCTCATTTTTTTTATCAGCTACAGTTTTCAATTTGGATTGAAGCTCAATCAATGTATAGTCATTCTTCTTTAAAACAATTAATTCAATTTCTTTATCTTTGTTATTTCCCATTTTAACAATCAATCGAAAACTACCATCTTGGAATGATAATCTTTAATCATCAGATTATTTTATGGTCGTAAAAATTTATCGTGAATTTTCAAAGAGATGTTTAATTATTCCAGAAAGTTAGTCATACAAAATGATGGATTTATAGTAATAACTTTCTCTTTCAGTGTGAGCTTCAATCTCGATTTATATGTCGGATAATCTTAAAGTTATTTCGTAATGGTCTACATTCTTTAAGCATGTGTTTTAGGCTTCGTGGATCATTTTTTATTGGATTTGCGGAATAATTATATATATATTTAATTCTTTCTGATAATAAAATAAATTTCAGAATTAAATAATCTTTCTTTTATTCCTCGAAAGAGTTCTATTTACCTTATAAAATTTAGAAACAAAAATATAAATATGAATTATAAGTTTAATTTTAAAATATTATTTTATATAATATTTCAGGAAAAATATGAATTCATATTTAATATAAATAAATTAGGGGTTGGGGTTGGGGTTGGGGTTGGGGTTGGGGTTGGGGTTGGGGTTGGGGTTGGGGTTGGGGTTGGGGTAGGGGTTGGGGTTGGGGTTGGG
>Ga0302188_10000534_pt1 | contig 32320 bp, 17 predicted proteins | sample II_Bog_E2_1_FD_198783 | JGI IMG/M metagenome (GOLD analysis project Ga0302188, IMG submission 198783) | Peat permafrost microbial communities from Stordalen Mire near Abisko, Sweden - II_Bog_E2_1 | ecosystem: Environmental > Terrestrial > Soil > Wetlands > Peat | place: Sweden: Abisko...
GGATGTCTTTTATCTTCTTTTTAAACTATTGATAATAATCTGGGTTATTAACATTCATGATAAGTCCATATATTTATTGGTACTCTTCGAAAGAAATGTTTTTATCGATAAATTGACGGAAACGATAATTTTACAGGAAGCTTATTTTGTTTTAATATGTTAATAAGGAAAGGATAACATTTTAGAGTTTTGATTCCATATCGTTAAATCTATTTTATTGGTGAATAATTGTTAAAAGAGTATACGGGCTCAAAGTTGATGAACTAATCATCGTCTTTATGACATGGCAAGGCAAATTAGCGTTTATTTCACCTTCTTTATATAAAAATATTAATGAAGTATTTGCCAATTTAGACCATTCACTACCATTTCGATGTATGTTGTACAGAAGAGTGCTTTTCCATTCTATTTCCTAAAATTTTTAATTAACTGCTATTAATTTCACATTCTTTTATGGTAATTAGGACTGAATAAGCATTTTTTGTATTTTTTTATTATTGCATTCAGGAATATCTCTAAATGGATGGTCTATTTCTCTTGATTTTTTTGACAGTAAATCTAACTCATAATTAAACACCCAATTTGGATATTCATTGATTGAAAGTTATATCTTCACTGGAAATTAGTACAAAATCATGAGCTTAGTAATAAATATTTCAGCCCCTTTCATATTAATTAGTTGAGGTTGGTTATTTTGGATGGTTTACATATCCTCTGCATAATTTTTGAGAGCTTGCAATTTATATTTAAATTTATTATACCGAAGGATTTATTTTGAATTCAGAATATTACTATGAATATTTGAATTGCAACTTTCATGTGTTAGTTGAGTATCAATTTACTCCCATCTCTACCATTTTCCTGTTCGAATGCAAAAACAGTACTAGTAAAGATGTTTAGTAGATGTTAGGGGTTCGAGAGAGTTGCTTAACTCTTATTTTCTCTCTGGGTGAGTAAGAGCAATGGAATTGTAGAATGAAAATGTCAGACATTAGCTGAGCTGCTGATTGATTTCAATGGAGTTATGCAAGGAAGGAACTAACAAATTAACCTCTCTATTCAAAATATTTTGAGTTTATTGTTTCAGCAAATAATCGCATTTGTTATTGATATTAAAATTCTTATAAATTTATCTCCGAACGTCACTCATTTTTTTCTATATTTATTGAAGTTCTATCTGCTATTCATAGGCTATTTTACTTTTTTATCGTAGATCGATTGCTCCATATAAATTTATTTTGCTTTCTTCATTACTTAAATTTTATTCGATATAATTTCCGAGAGCAATTTCTTTCTTTCGAACTTCATTCACCAAGGCAAAGAAGATATCATTCATAAATTTTGAACTATCTCTCGTCCACTATATATTAATGAGTTCTAGTATTTTTTTGAAATGTTATATTAAACTATCGAACTTGATTAACGATGTGAAAGATAAATCAAATTATCCTTTTATTTTATTCAGACTTGTTATAAATTCTCTTAATGGATCGAAGTTTTAAGAAATGCTTAAAACAGGTAATGGAGGTAAATCTTTTTTGTATTTTTACAACAATTTTGGGTTGATGATAAAGATAATCTTATGACTTTGATTTTTTAGATCAGTCTGACTAAAGTGTATATCCGTGCTAATGTGCATTTAATTTAAAAATACATACCTGTTTGAAGAGAGGCTTGAAGTGAAAAAATTAAACACATATTCACATATATCCATTTCATGTTGAAGATCAATGACAAACCATTTGATACGGGCGTTACTATTTCCACGTAATCTAAAAATTTCCCATCTTTCACTAAGAGAATATTTACCAGATATGTTGAGCATTAATTCTTATATAAAACCTTTGACAATATGAGGCTTTTGATATTTTTTAACATACTCCATGGATTTTAATTTATCTGTAATTTTCATTTAGTATTATTGCTCCTAAATTTGTGAAAACAGTTCCTCTTTAGTGAATTTATAGATAGGCAGGACATACAATGCCAATTGATTCTTAAATTATGTATTTTGGATGGAATTCAAGCTTTATGTGTCGGCTGATTTTTGTTTCTAAGTTTTTGAATCTTTCTCTGCTTGTGTATAAATAAACTCAGCTAGTTAATAATAATAAGTAATTATGGGCTGAGAGGACGTTATTGCGAATATGGGTTGTAAAATTATTGCTAATTTTTGTTCGCTAATCGATGGACTATATCCTTGACTTAATTAATAATTCCAGATCTAAGAAATTACAAATTATTTTTATTTAGTATCAAATTGAAATTTTAACAAATTTTGAGGAACTATTTTTTAGCTTTTTTCAATAAAAGGGTAACATTTTTAAAACATTCTTTCAGATGGGAGGAGAGAGGAAAATAATTGATGAGAATGATAATTTAATGGTTTTTTTAGCAGGGCATTAATATGAAGCTTTGGGCTATATTAATAAACTATGCATTATTCTTATACACTGTTGGATTGTATTAGTTTATTTTAGAGCCTGTCATAGTAAATATAAATAAAATTGCGACCTATTTGTCTTCTATTTGATATAATTTCCCGTAAAACTGAAAGAAGCTATTTCCCTGAGTTGACAATAATTGCCAAATGTTTATTGCATCCAATAATAAATTTATTACTTTTCATAAAATTACAGCCCAGAAGAAAATAATTCGGGTGAATATTTGTTATAAAAATTTTATTCAACTGTGAACTTTAAATTAAGTATTGAGTTGCTCGACAACTTTAGACAAAATAATGAGACTCAATATCGTTGTTAATTATTTCATAGCTAAATGGATAACTGTAATCCTTGAGTCCAAGATGCGGGGCCATATTCACCACTATTTTGGTTTTTATATGATCTAAACCCAAGCTAGATTTAAGTTGATTTCCCTTAATCATATGTTTAATATCGAGTTTTTATTGAAACAAATTAGTAATAGCTTACTTCTTTTCCACTTAGCGAATTTAAATACGATTACTATCCAACTCGATCAACCCCAAACGAGCAAGAGCCGGATTAAGATGAGTATTAAAAATAAAATCATCTTCTTTCTCTTGTTTCAAATCGGAAAGCCATTGCTTATTTTCTTGCTAATTATAGCCTTCTATTACAATCTTGGGTAACATATTGTAAGCATACATCTTTTTAGTCTTTCCTTTTTAGATATCATCCAGGGCATACTATTTTTCTTGAAGGAGGTCAGTAATGTCTGAAAATCCTTTGATTAATTTATTAATTGCGTCAGCATATAGTTAGTTTTATCTTTCTTTGGGCGTAAATTTATTGTTTTCCTTCAAGGTCGATGAAAGAATATTAAGATCGTATTTATTCTCATATAGCATTGCAAGATCCATTGAGAAATGGATAATTAATGCATTTAGCAGAGGCTGGAAAAGCAGATTGCTGATGTAAAGATATAGTTGAAAAATTAGTTGAGTATTATAATGAAACTCGTAAACCAGTTTTAAAATGCTAAATGTTTGCTCTTAGATTGATTTTTTTAATTAAGCATTCATTTTTTGAACTATTGTAAGCAGACCGCATCGAATTTCCATTTGCTAAACATCGTTTTTCATGTATTTTCTCACATCAATTAGCTTTTACCTTAAATTAACTTGAATTATCTCTTTGTAGACCGTCTACACCTCACGTAAGATTAGATAATATTCGGAACTATAGAACTAAAGCTTGAACTATGCTCTAATACACCAATCTCCAAATAACTTACAAGCATTTTAATTAAAATTTTATAACGTAAAGCTGCATAATGTCTTGAAAATATTTTCTTTTTCAAGGGAAAATCTATTAATATAATTATGTGATTAGAGTACAACTGACAAGACTTCATTGTAAAACTTAATTTCAAATTATTCTAATTTTTTGAGGTCCTATTCATAATTGATCCTCACCTTATCTTAGTACAATGTAATAAAGCTTAGTTTTTTGACCAGGTCAGTTTTCTTGCAAAAATCTATAATAAGATTTTCATAAGCAGCATAATAATAAACCATGTTAAAAGATTCAAAATGTGTGTAGACATAAGGATAAATTACCTCGAACAAAGAATAATATTTATAAACTCTATCCTATACATATTTCATTTTTAAGATAGACCGATAGAAAATGGTCAATTTTTTAATTGTTTCAAGTAAGATATTTTCATCGTGGTCAGATGATTTGAAAATATGTTAGTATCTTTGCTCAATTATTTTTGTCATTTACACACAGTATTTAATGATAGCTATTGTTTACTAATTTATTATTAGAATATTAAATTAGCGCATATAACCAACTCCCTTTAACTATTTTGTTGAGACATCAATGTTTTTTATTATTGAGAATATGGTGTTCAAACGAGAGGAAAGGCTTTCATACAACTGATTGTCTTCTCTAATTCTATAAATACTCAACCATTCTATTAAATCAAAACGCCAACTCATGATATCGTTGACAGTTAAATTGTACACCTATTTCTTCGTTTCTGGGAAACCAGGTTGGTTAGTGATTTATTTTAATATTTTTAACCGATAACTTTATGACCCATCAGCCACAAATAAAAATAATTTTATACATTTAAGATACGGTTCCATATTCTGAGATATTTGGTCGCAAAGATGAAGCAAACGCTTATTAAGAGTGCTGTTTTTGATCATAGCGACTATTTATTGACCCTATCTTAAAATTCTAACTAAGTGAACTCCATCAATAGAAGTTACTAATTTTTATCCTAGATTTTCAATAAATCGAGTCAGTTTGGCTGTATATACCCAAAATTTCAAATATTTTTTCAATATTTTCTCTTCTTTGTAAAAGAAGGTGAGATCACTTCGATATATCTTATCTGGTTTTATTGAGCATTCATTTGCTGGAGCAAAGTCTAACTCAAGTAGCTGTTCCTCCTTCGCAATTTCATCCGCTATTGAACAAATTTATTACATTTAATGTGCAATATTTGTGATAATCATACTTAATTTGAAAGAATTTTTTAGTTAATTCGCTTTCATTATTTCGACAATTTATTTTAACATTTTGTTGTACTTCTGATATATTTTAGATTTCTTCTCCTTAACTCCCTTCAAAAAGGAATAAGGATCCACTATTAATTTTTTTTTGTTTTCATTGGCAGCAGCCCTGATGGTTTTTATCCAGATGCCGCATTCAAGGTATTTACTCATCATCGAATATTTTATCGATCTTTTGTTCGTTTGAAGCAAACTGATGTTTTGGTTTATAAAAATTACATTTTGAGCTATTGTGTAAATTGATTTTTCCACCTATCGCTTATTAATAAAGTTTATAAATTCGATATACTCAGCTAAATTTGTGTAAGAAACTACTTAATTTAACTTCTTTGCTTTGGTGGTCTGATTATGGCCATAGTCCAATAATTTGGCTAAAGTTTACTCACTACTCTTCAATATTTTTTATTTAAATGAGTTTATAGTAGATTAAATTTTATCTTTTATTTCACTAATATCCATCCTGATAAACTGAATTTAGATAATTTTTGGCCAGCATTTTATCAATTTTAAATCAGCATTCAAAAATTATAACTCTTGCTAAATGAATTTTATAGCATTACCCTTCTGATACAAAAGGACAAAATCGTCAATGTAGGCTTTTTCCATGAAATACAGTTCCCATAACTCAAAATACGTCACAAACATCTTAACTTTCTCTTCGTATTCTTTCAAATACAGTTAACTCATATTTTATTTGAATTATTTAAGATTGATAAATTCGAGAAGTTATATTCTTTTATTATAGATGCAGCCATTCACATTTTCAGTTAAATCCAAATCAGTGAGATACTTTTTCAGCGGAGAAAATATAATACTATCAAAAAGCTATGAGGGATCTTTATAAGCTATTCTTTCCTCACTCCCAATATAATTTCTCCAGTTCTAAATATTAAATTACCGAGTATTTTTACGACTGTCAATGATAAAACGATATATATTGTCATATTTTTTCCTCTTCCATTTTTTAAGAGTTAGTTTAATTGGTATTAATCCTGGACCATGTATAATCCTTTCATGGATTTGCTCAATAAGCATAGGATGATTAGTTATTATCATCTTCTCATAAAAATTTGTAAGAGGTGGATCTCTGTACCAAACTGCGCTTTGAGAATTTTTGGAATATAAAATAAAAAATTATACGAATTCGTGAAGCTGCCTATTAAGCGCCTATATAATGACGCTTCTTATAATACGACTGAGATGTGCGGAGACTATATAAGATATGCTTTACAAGATGCTATAAATTATTTAACATAATCCTGGTAATTGGTTCCCACAAGTCTGGCATTTAGAAAAATAATATGCTCAATATCTTTATAAATGACTTGAACGAGTACATTAAGATGTTACTATAATTGAAAAATAATGTTTTAAATTTTATTTTTTTGATCGCCAAAATATGAGGTGATCTATTTGACTAATGACTATTCTTCCTGAAATAAGGGGACATTATTGATAAGATACAATTTTGAGAAGTGGCTAAATTGCTCAAGTTTGCCTATGATATTATATGACTCAACCATCATGCTGATGTAGTGGCTCTTTCGTAGCATATATATCTAGAGAAACTATAAATTATAAGAACAGACCAGCAAATGATCAATTTTAGATTTAAGTTGCATGCTTACTTTGCTTTTTCTTTCAAATCTGTTTATTCTTTTTATCTATCTTTATTCTTCCATAATTTTGTTAAAACTTTTTACACTGTCTTCATAGTTCCCATATAACTCTTCTCGAAGCATTATTCGAATTTATTATCGTGGATTTTTTTTATTAAAAACTTAGTTCAGCATTTTATTTAGAAATAAACTATCGATATTAATTTTTGCATCATCAATTGGTATTGAAGGTTCTTCAACAGTTTTTAGGGGTTCTTCTAATATCTTGGTTTTGCGAAAACTTTCGAGAGTTAATGGCTAATACTGATTGACTTCCTGTAATGTATTTTTATTGACCCATTTTTAAAACCCATTCATAAATCTAATTTTAATCTTTTGCTCTTTTTCTTCGAGCTTTACAAATGGTTATTCCTAGTATTTTTTATTTCTCTCACTATAATAGGGGAGGGTTTTCTTTTAACTTTCCACTACTGATGGCAAGTACTGTCTCCTATTATTTTAGATCTCTATTTCTTTCAACTCCAACTCAATTTTAAGATCACTTTTTTCTTTAAAATACCTCTCAACATCCATACGCTTCATTGGTGTTTTAAGAATCGATGAAGATTGAATTAATGTCTTTTGAGTTTTGTACGAACTCTCTTTAATTGGTTCTAACTCGATAAACCTCTAATACTTAGATATGGCCTCAATCATTTTATGCGCTCTTTCCTAGGCTTTGAAACTACTTTATCTTTTGAAAATTCGAGATGATTAGAATTGTTTTAATTTTAGATTCATCATCTAGTTTTGAAGTTCAAGTTTTTATACGGTCCTCATTTTTTCGTTAAACTGCTCGTTTCTCTCCAAAATTTTTTACTTCTTTTGCTTGGAAATTTCAGGTAATTTTTGCAGAGATAAACTTTTTTTTTTCATATGTTTCAGAAATGATCGACTATAATTTATAATAAATACTAATCAAGATAACACACATTTTTATGATAATGTGAATAGTATTTAACGGCAAAATTAATAAAATGAGTTCTAATAAAAGATAAATATAGACTGTGTCTTATTATTTATGCTATTCTATTTTATTAATTTGAAATATCTTCCGATGATATAATAAAAATGAAAAGTCAAGATAACTTCAAAGCTCAAATTGATTGGATGAAAGATACCATTGTTACCAACACTGTTATTGCCGAAACTATTAATACAATATTGAAAAAGATAGATCCATAAGTTCTCAATTAAAGTATAGAAGTTCTAATAAAATAATACCAAGGGAAATATCCTCAGACATATACTTAGACTTAGGAATAAAAAGAAAGAATAAAAGAATAAAAAGAAAGACTTTAATCTATTAAGAGGGTTCTTTATTTGGTTAAACGAGAACAAGTCACCAATATTGATGTAATTGTGTGATTAATAAAGGAGCTAAATCTAAACTTGGCCAACTAAATCAACTCGTATTATGGCATTAAAGATATTCAGCCGAAAAAATAATTATCTTTTTATTTACAATGTCAGTATTGTACGTAATATGTGAGCAATTATTAATTAGGTCTTAAAAAGCATTAGTTTTCTTGTCTATAAAAAAATAAGGAAAAAAACAATTTCATTGAAAATAAAAAAGGAACAAACAATGCATAAGACAATTTCTATTAATCTTAAGAATAAATTGTTTAACAATAACTTTAAATTTCTAAAAGAGAAAGATTAAATGAGAAGAAAAAAGGAAAATAGCTGCAAAGAAAGTTAAATTCCTAAGATGCAATTAGAGTTGAAATAGAAGATTGTGAAAAAGATTAAAAATAATAATAAAGATATGAGGAGGATGAATGTCAAAATAAGAGATAAAAAAAAGAAATAAACAAAATTAACTTTTAATCTATTTAGCCAGAGTGTGTATTAAAAGATAAAGACCCATCATCTTGATAAATAGCCTTATTATTTTGATAATGATTCCACTCCATCTAATTTAAGCGGATCTTAATTTTTATTTCAATTAATTATTTCAACATAGGTTTTATATAAAACCTCTGGACATAATCAATCAAATGAAGATCCCTTTTTTATTTTATTTCTCGACAAAAAATATAAGGATTATTGTTTGCTTCGACTCGACTCAATCTATTAATATTATTTCGTGTTTAATTATTAACATAGAAGTGAATATATTACAATGTTTCCTACCCTATTCCATGTTATTTTGTTCAAGGAATAGTATGAAATTTTTTAATTATTTTTGCAGTAGTTTAAAGTAGCATGTAATAGAAGGTTTTAGATCCTCCAATCCACCACATAAAAACAGATATTTTTCTATAGGGGAGTGGTACGTCTACTAGGCTTAAAGAGAGAATTGCCTTCTTACTAGGATAAAAGAAAGCCAAATATGCTGATGGAAGATGTGACACAAATAAATTAATTTGATTTATAGGAAACATCATCGTTAATGTTGAGATAGATTGATGCATATCTAAGTAATTAGTATGGATGGTAGAAATGCTAATAATTGAAGAAATATATTCAAGCATTGATTTATATTTTGTTTTTTTCATTTAGTATTTTTCAAGAATAAAAAATTTGAAAATAAGTTTAAAATTATTAGTATAAGAAATTGTTATATTAATAATTTAGAAATGGTACTTAAAGTTTGATGGAATACTCATTAATACATTACCAACTTCCTTCCACATCTGAATATAATTTTGAATATTATTGATGACCATCTTCAACATAAAATAATTCTGGTATAACAATTATATGCAAAACCCCATTTTGTGGAATATTTTAATCAAATTACCAAGGAGGAACACCCATTTTAATTGCAAAGCATTGGGATTAGTAAAGAATATCTCAGAATTACTGGCTATTTTATATATATATAATTCAAACAATCAGTTATTATAAACTAATGAATTACTTCAACATATTGGTTTCCACGTTCTTTCTTTTAGGAATTTCCCTAAACATTACCAGTCATTTCATAAGTGTAGGTGTTGTCGGTCCTGTAAGTAAACCAACCTTTCTATGCCTTATTCAAAATGAATTCGCTGATCAATGGAATCCCTATGCCATCATTCGTATTTATCAAAACTCTGTTTCTCCTCCAGGAATCGACCCATATGGCATTCAAACCATTACAAATGCATACATGGTTCATAATCCTCCCCCTCATCTTTTTCCCTATGCTGTAAGCCCCTCTATGGAAATTTGCCGTGGAATTGACGGTCCATCTCAAATTATAGCAGTTAACACTGCATTGAGAAATGCAGTTGCTAGACGTCTATTTAAAATAAATTTTTTAGTTGTTCTTAAAATTGAGTCTAGTTCCAATTTAGCTTGCTCTTGGGAAAGTTTTACAAACCAACAAAATTGCGATTTTCTCAAGGCAACCTTATCTCAAGCTATAGCATCTGGATGGGTACCTATATTGTTTTCTACTGCTCCCATATGGTCTCACTTCTTTGGTAGCACCTGCAATACTATTCCAACTGATTTTAATAACGTTCCTCTTCTTTGGTATGCGAACTATTTAGCCAATGGGAAATTAAACGATACCCAATCCTTCAATGATTTTGTGCCTTTTGGTGGATTTTCTGTGAGTGCTGGTAATGTTTACATGAAGAAAACTGGAGAAAATGTGGCAGTTCCATTATGTGGTAATGCTAGTTCCATTGCTGTTATCGACTATATTTGGGGTCCAAGCTTATGATATACATATCACCAAATATTCTATATTTATCCTTTTAAAGAATCTAAATGAGTGTATTTATGTTTTCTAATTAATTTTTTTGTCAATCCACATGCTTATTTAATATAGTATAAACACCATCTTTAATGGTCAGATAGATGAATGCATGTCTATTAATTAGTATCGATTACAGAACTATTAATAGTTGAATAAATATGGCCCAACATTGGTTTATCTTTCTTTACTCAATTTAATGATTCTAAAATTATAAGCATAATATAAGATTATGATGAATTCATCAATTGCATTAAATTTGAAGCAGCATCCTTTGATATTTTTGCAACATCCTTGCCGCTGACTATAATTGAATTTTTTATTTATAATCATCAGAAACCAATGGTAATCTTGGCATAACGATTATATACAACACCTCGTTTAATCGAACATTATTATCAAATCACCAAGAAACTCAACCTATTTTAATTGCAAAAAATTGGGATTAGTTGGTAATTCTCATAATAATAGGTCATTATAATAATTAAATTAATAAACTCAGGTAGTAATACGAATGAATTAATTCAAAAAATTGGTGTTTACATTCTTTCTTATTGGAATTTCCTTCAGCATTGCTAGTCATTTCGTAGCTGTTGGTGTTGTCGGTCCTGTAAGCAAACCAGCCTTTCTATGCCTTATTTAAAATGAATTCAATGATCAATTGAATCCCATTGCCATCATTCGCATTTATCAAAACTCTGTTTCTCCTCCAGGAATCGACCCATATGGCATTCAAACCATTACAAATGCATACATGGTTCATAATCCTCCCCCTCATCTTTTTCCCTATTCTGTAAACCCATATATGGAAATTTGCCGTGGAATTGACGGTCCATCTCAAATTACAGCAGTTAACACTGCATTGAGAAATGCAGTTAGGAGGCGTCTATTTAGATTAAATTTCTTAGTTGTTCTTAAAATTGAACCTAGTCCTAACCCAACTTGCTCTTGGGAAAGTTTTACAAACCAACAAAATTGCGATTTTCTCAAGGCAACCTTATCTCAAGCTATAGCATCTGGATGGGTACCTATATTGTTTTCTACTGCTCCCATATGGTCTCACTTCTTTGGTAGCACCTGTGATACTATTCCAACTGATTTTAATAATGTTCCTCTTCTTTGGTATGCTAACTATTTAGCCAATGGAAAAGTAAACGAAACCCAATCTTTCGATGATTTTGTGCCTTTTGGTGGATTTTCTGTGAGTGCTGGTAATGTTTACATGAAGCAAACTGGAGGAAATGTCACAGTTCCACTGTGTAATAATCCAAAATCCACTGCTTTTATAGATTATATTTGGGGTCCAAGCATATGATCTATATATCAACGAACATTCTATATTTATCTTTTAAAGAATTTCAATTCCAGTATTTTTATCTCCCAGTTAATGAAGCCTTATCAATTCATATGTTTCCTCCAATATAATATTTCTTGTTTGTAATTTTTTCTAAAAAGACAATTCTCTATTTATAAATATCGATGGATCTATTCTCACATTGAATTGTTTATGAAGATAAAAGGATTCTTTCTCCTACAAAATAAATCAATGTGAATGGAGGATAGAAGAGCAACAAAAAACAATAGGCAATAAAAAATATATGAACGATAAAGAAGGGAATAATTGAAGGATTTAATAATATTTGTGAACCATTGCCGATGGTTTTTCTCCATACCTTTTTCATTTTTTCTAAAACTATCTATGGTTATCAAATCTCTATCTTTTTTACTATCTATATTATAATGATGATTATTCTTTGAGCCTATCTTTTTAATATTTATTTAATAAGTATGAATAATAAAGAGGAGCTTCCAAAATATCAATAAGTGTTTAAAAGAATCATTCCCGACGGAAAGCAAGAGCAATTGATTAGTTGCTACAAAGGGGGGAGCTTTATCAATAATGGTGGTTTTGGAAATTGCTACTCAGCAAAAAAAGTACAAGGAATTAATCATGTTGGATAAGAAGTCATTATTAAAAGGATGTAGAAAAAAAAGCACAATATAGATAAATTGGTAGCTCATTCCTTATAAAGTTTATGAACGAGGTTAATATCTTAAACATGCTCAAAGCAACCAAAAGCAAATATTTTATCAATATATATGAAAGTTGGAAAGATTAGGAAAATTGCTATATTGTGTTGGAAAAAGGATTGTTAAGTCTCCACGATTTGGTCAATGTAACTGTAAAACAGCCTTTTGATTCGATGGAAATAGTTTTTTTTATTCGAGAAATTCTAAGAGCTTTATTGGTATTGCACAGGCAAAGGATAATGCACAGGGAGTATGTTTTTTATAACTTAGTATAAAGCCTCAAAATATTGTCATCAGCAATGACTATAGCATAAAATTGATCGACTTCGGATTATCTAAATTAGATCTTGATAGCGATCCAAAAGATCATAAGCACTGTGGAACTCCTAATTTTATGTCCCCATAACTAATAATGGCAACCGATAAAAGTTAATATTCATATGAGGTGGATATATGGGCAACTGGAGTTTTATTGTAAATGATAGCTAATTTAGATATTTTTTGATGTACAAGTAATATCCTTATAAGTGTAAAAAGACGTAGGAGGTAAAAATAAAAATAGTTGATCAGATCGTGCCAGTCATGAATTAAATATAAAATAAATTAAGTTCAGAAAATCCATAAAATAGATAATTACTTAAATTGCTGCTAAAAATGCTTACGTATGATAAAGAGAAAAGACCTACTGCTGAATAACTTTTAAAGGATGAATTGATTAATTCAATTGATAGCGAGCGAGAGAAAATTATTAAACAATCATTATAATAAAAAATTAAGAGTTATAACAAATATAAGAAAGCAGACATAAAATGGAACGAGTAAATTATTTATCCACCTATAGAACTGTAATAAAATTTGCTAGCAATATTAATGTTCAATGATCAAAGAGTTATTGTCCTTTAAGTATATCATCGAGCCTAATATGGCCACTTTTTGAGTTTATCAAATGGTAGCAAATTTGCATACTTCAATGATGAGACAATATTAAGATATCGTAAAAATGACAATTTAAATAATATTTAAGACCAAAACAAGAAAAATATTCTTGATAAATTTGTCCTGAATGGATAGTTTAAAAATCCCATTTAATTGGGTGCAGAATAAACTTTTATTGTTAAAATTGTTAAAACTAAAGAAGCAATATTTGTGAGACTTTCAAATCATTCTTTGCAGGTCTTTTTTATTAAAAAACTTCCAAAAAATTAGAGAAGATAAAATGACAAAATTAATTTATAATATGTTTGTGGTGTCTATATGAATTATAATCTCCTTAAGCCCACTGAAATTAGCATTGTTAATCTTGTTTAAAACAAAAAGCAAACATATTCGAACTTTTAGCAGGCAAAGAATTCTTCAACTGCGAACAGCAATAAGCTAACATATATAAAAAAAGTTATGGAAGTCATGCTTGACAATAGTCAAATATCATTATAGCCAATCTATCAGAGAGTTCAAGCCTGAACGATAAGGAAGTGGAATGATCTATGATCCGTATTTATAATAGAAATCATCATTATCTCATTAAAGGCTTCTGCAAATTTGACATTTCATGCTCAACAATTTAGCTTTACTCATGATCGGGCATTCTCGATTTACGTTCAATTATTGTTTTAAATTTAGCCATTTCTCCAAATAATTGATAGAGAAATACCACTCCGATGACTTCAACTTACTTAATATTACTGCCACTAAGCACCATGTCACTTTTCTAATTTATCAATTGATTACACTGTACATAATTGACATCATATTTGGGTCAATCTTTTTTTTCAAATTACAAACCAAGGCGATTCTTGTACTTCTGGCTTGGAATAGCATAAGCATCTCCAATAAATTGGTGTCTGAGTACACAGTCAATAGATTAGCATTGAGATTCATGATCTCTGTTGCCTGCATTTATCTTTTCGATTCTTTTAGGTATTTTAAAGCAAATTCCTTAACCTTAATGACTCCAGTGATCTTGTTTCTTTTCTCCTTATAAGCTAAGATATATGAATAATCTTTTTATCTTATTATTTTTACCATTGCCTCAGTTATCACTTCTTTTTATTCAATCATAAAGAATTATTTTGTTTATATCATGATTTGAGTCACTCTTCCAGTTCTTAGTTCTAAAGTTGATGTTAATAACATTTTTTCGGTATTTTTTAAATATTTCTAAAATAGAAATAGTATTTACATCATCATGAAGAAATGTGGCGAAATCTTTATGCTGGATACGCTCATGACTTTGTTTTCCGAGTAAATAATCTAATCCTTTAGCCACTGGATATGAAATAATCCAAAAGATTTTAATCATAACTAGAATGATAGGACTGGCGTAATATGCCAAAATTATCTTTTTTGGGCCAGTGCAGTATGCCTGAGGAACAATCTAAGCAACAACCAATACGATGAAAGTTGAAAATAAAATGGCTGCCCAATCAGGCATGAGATTATGCACGACCAAGGGGAGAGACTACAAGGCAATTGCATTAGCAATGAGTAAGGTCACTAGAAAAAGATGGTGATCAGAGACAACCTTAAGAATGGTTGTTGCCATTTGATTATCAAGTGGATTTTTTTTCATTGTCATCATTTATAACTCCATAGTACTGATTGACAGTAGCCCGACAGTCATGCCCGAACAAAAGGCTCCGCAGATTGTCAAGCATGCAGAGAGTAAAACGAACTACCAAAACTCTGAATCTGAGGGTGTGAGATGGCGATGCTCATGAGGTTAATTTTCATCATCAGTTGTTCCTTATTAATTATTTTAATTGTCTTGCTCATTTGAATTACTTTATGTATCTTTATTTATTTAGTTTGAATGTATCCGAGCAGATTCTTTTTAACCTTGTATTTGATATCTTTTGATAATGAAGGATTTACATGTGAGATTCGTCTGTAAGTAAATTGACTTGTCCGATAATAGATGAATCCTCTAATTAATAAGGAATTTGGCAATTTGCGAAAAAGATTGTGAAAATGGCGAAAATTACACCAATGTTGTAATGGTACATCGGGAACAACTTAAATTTAATTTATTTAATTTTAATTATATTATCATCATTTATAATCTAAATAATTTGAAATATCGATTAATCTGAACGACTTAATTAAAGAGAAAATTATCAACAAGAATTTAATTTAATATCTCCTCATAATATAATTACTTATCCCTCAATATTTTGTGATCAATAAAAGAAGTAACTATTTATATTTCAATTTTAAATTACGATCGACTAAAGGTATTGTAAATGTTTTATAAACTATAATAGATGAAGACATAATCGTTAAAAAAAGTAAAAACTTTCCATTAAGATACAACCAAGCATTCAACTAATATAATAACCTAGCATAGTTAATCGAAACAATCAATTCAACCACCTTCTTCCCTTAAAGCAAAAACATTTTCTTTTCAAGATTTAGGTTCCGATTCACTGTTATCATTCTGTACGCAATTTCAGCATATCCATTCTCTAATGCAAGTAAATGATAGGTAAGATAGGTAGGAAAACGAATAACTGATCCTAATGTCCTTATGATGAACAGCACTCAAAAATAAATTGTAGAGATGATCATTGAAAATAATAAGGATTCTAATGATAGCAAATCAAAGTTTATAAAGCAAAGAGCAGGAAAGTATTTAAAAATTTTATGGAAAAGTTAGAAATACAACGATTCAATACTTTAACGAGAACCCAAAATTGAAAAATAGCCTCATTACACATCCCCAATTCACCATTTTAAAAAGCATAAACTCACTACTAACAACTCATTCGGCTCACTTTCCAATAAAACTAATGGATCTAATCATATCTTAAGCAAAAAAATAAGTCCAATCAAAAAATAAGCAGCCTATACGAGTATCTCATCCAAAGATAAAAGAATACATTCTGAAGACACAAAGTTTTCGCATATTCGTCTGAGTCCTCGATAAGTCTGCAAGAAAGACAAGCCAGTGATGAAATAAAAATCATTTTAGATAGATTTGACGCAAAATTTAGCCTGGAAGACTATGACTGTTACTAAAAACTTTTAGAACATGCTAAAGATATTAAAAAAATAACAATGATTAATTTTACTCTATTTTTACTGCAAAATGTTGATGATTGTATGATGATAATAATAATCAAATGTAAAAGGAAAAGGAGGAAATCATCTATATAAGTTTTAATCAGGATCAGACATACTTTGCAATTGGCACGCAGAAGGGCTTCAAAATATTCAAGCTCGATCAAGAAATAGATCCAGTCATTAATCGCTAGTTTGGATCAGGCATAGGTATAATAGAGATGGTACACAAGACTAATATTTTTGCGATTGTGGGAGGCGGTAAAACACCAAGATACCCAAAGAATAAAGTTATGATTTGGGATGATTGTAACTATATGCTCACTCAGCGCAAATGAAATGTATTATTGAAACGAGTTGTAAATCGGAAGTAAAAACTGTCAGAATTAACCCTTAACGATGCATCATCGTATTGGAAACCAAGATATTTGTCTTTAATCTCGCAGATTTTAGAGTATTGGATACTTTAGAAACATGCCCTAACCCTAAAGGTTTATGTGCAATCAGCTCTATGAGAGATCCTTTAATTTTGGCTTATCCCACCAAAAAAATAGGAACTGTTGAAATTACTATAGAAAATCAAGAGAAACGAAGAGTATAAGCTCACAAATCAACTGTATGTGCTTTATAGCTTTGCCCCAATGGTAGAAAATTAGCTACAGCCTCGTAGAAAGGCACTATAATCCGAATATTCGATATCAGTACAACCGAATGTATCCAATAACTTCGCAGAGGAACATAATACGCAACAATATATTCAATAGCATTCGACTTAAACTCGCAATGGTTAGCTTGTAGTAGTGATAGTGGGACAGTTCACATTTTCGGTTTGAAGAAAACTCGATAATAAGGTTAAAACGATACAAAAAACAAGAAAAGTAAGTTATCCATTTTCTCAAAGATATCTTCATACTTCGATTCGGAATGGAGTTTTGTTTCTTATCACACAAGTTAAAAAAAGACGAAGGTGGGATTCATTGGTAAAGAGAACCTCATTGTTATTGTCAGCACTTCAGTACTTTTTTGATTAGTTAGGGATGTGTTCATGTCGTTAGATTTAACACTGAAAAAAGTGGGGATTGCTAAAAAATAGCTGAATACAATTTATTTGATCTGGACAGCAAAGCTTGATTTATATGTTTGTTGTTGTAACAAGCTATTTATTATAACGAATGTCAAGTATTGTTAGCGATATTTTCTATGGATCCAAACAAAATATATTAGACAACTATCTCATTAATAGGCAGGAAGCTAACCAAGATATATCAATACCGCAGAAGCAATCAACTGTTTTGTATACGTCCTTCATTTAATTTTTAATTCGACTTCCAAGTGTAAAATAACTTTCACAACAATACTTACAAGCGACAGTCGAGATGGGAAACATGAGTGATGAAAATTTTATTGATATTAATCATGATCAATTTCATACTCCTCAAACTACTCTAATTTTAAATGATCTGTCCAATAACAATCTAAGTAAATACACGAACATAAAAATAACGATTAGTGAAGGAAAATATAAGGTTAAAATGCATGGATTCATCCCAATATAAATATTAAAAGGTATTGCGAATAGTTAAACTAATGAAAAAACCATTATCGTTCAAATGAAAGGAAAATCTTCTTTGGGGTTTAGTAGCGTTCAATGCACAATAAGAACAGCTTTTATCAATAATAACATACTTAATAGCGATATTTTAAACAGTATTTAAAAGGAACAGTCTTCGATAGTAAAAAATAAAAACTAACACAATATCTCTGATCTTAGTCAAAAAAATTCTTTTTTATCTAGGCAAAGGGTTTAAATTTTGGATAAAAAATAAACAATACCGAAAAGAAGAGCAGCAAGCAATGCTTACAATCAAGAGTTCAGTCATAAATCCAACAAGTCATAGAATATGTATATATAAGACCACTCAATTAAAAAATAAAGTTTGTAAATTCCCAATAAATCTAATAAACCAGGGGGAATTGAGTTTATCCGATAAATTAACAATATAAATATAATCATTAACAAGATAGCTTTTTTGTAAAATTAAATAAAGTAAACAATATCCTTTTGTTTGGCAGAAGACATCTATTCTCTTCATCAAAACATATGCCTTCGAAATATAGCCAAAACAGGAATCAATTTTTAAGTGCTAGAAAACAATACAAAGATTGGTGTTTTCCATTTAAGCGTACTATTCTTGGCATTACAGCACATTAATGGATAAATTCCTATCTACTCTTTATCTGATAAATGTATTGGAACTGTAGAAATATCATCTCCTGTTTCAAGTGAAACTTTACCTCCACAATTTCAGCCAATTCAATGTTAAAATATCAAATAATCTTCTTAAAAATAACGAGTTCCAAATTTATCTTGCAATGTTCTAATCTCAATAAGCTTGGACAAAATTATTTTTATAAATTGTTCTGGAGATACAACTAATTAATCTTCTGATAATATTGATCCAATTAAAATATAGACTTTTAATTTTCTAAAAATATAAGCAAATAATCGAGTATAGGTGGTGGTTCGAGTAAATGGCAAAGTTTATAAATTTCAAGACATAGTTATTAAATATATCGTAGATCAGTAATATATGAAGATTATTGAATTCAGGAAAAAATAAGGGTTTTGTATTCGTTATTTTTCAGATGAAGAAGAAGAGTAACTTCATATAGAGATTTAAATTATCAATTCATTTAGATTGATGTCATATAGTAAAATAATAGTGAACAAAAATAAAAGGTTTAATCATAATTTTAGTGTCGGGGATACTGATTTTACCAGTTGCCAATGCGGCATTTATGTGAAAAGTATCACTTTGTCCACTCCCCCTAATTATTTTCAAGAGCATAAGTTAAAATCCATATTTTAAATCCTAGAAGATATACTTTGTGGATCCCTCAAAATGACTAATAGAACAGAATAAATGATTAAAAAAGTAATGAATGTACATAAAAAAATTACCTATGTTGAGGTACATAAATTCATATCTTTGCTAAATCCATTGCAAAACTGTCTTTAATAATTTCAAGGCCAAGAATTGAAGAATATTTTCAACTTAGAAAAAACAGAACAAAATTTATTTATAGCCAAATTTAATTATCAACTCCTTGGAGAATTCAAATATTTGGATAGGCTGAATAGACAGCTTGTTTCTCGAAGCGAATTTTAAAATATTTTGCATTTTTATGAAGAAGAGGGATCGACATATCTGAGTGAATATGTTGAAATCAAACAGCATGCCATATGCAAAGATAAATAGATAGTTTATCCTTTTTTCATAGCAGGTTACTATTTTAAGAAGCTACCTTTGCTATAAGAACTATAAAATATTTGTCAAAATTAGCAAATTGACTAAAAGTAAATGGATAAATAAATAAATCATAGTCATAAGTAATAAAAATCACGCCCAATTACTATTCTCACTCCCCAACTTCATTACATATCAAAGATCATCCTCAAGAATGTTCACATTCTTAATTTTGGAAAAGCTCCCAATGTAAGCTTAAATTTGGTCAAAAAGGTGGCCTATTCAAATTCCAATCCAGAATTCATATTATAAAAAGAAGTCAATTTATTAGAGGCAATTAAGATATACCATAAAAGTATTGCTGAAAACAGACTTATCCTTTTAGCAGAATTGAATCTTAATCGCAGGCAAATTCATTATGAACTATAGCCCAGCGGCAAGAGTATGGCCACCATAATTTGGGGGAAATGAATGATACATTTTTTAATGCTATTTATTTTCAAGTGTTATTCTTTCATTGCTTTCTCAAATCTATTAATTTAATTTACATCTCAGCGAGAAATGTTTTTAGTTGTACACTAAGATAAACCCATATACGAATTAGACTTCTCACAAAGCGAAAAACAAGTTAAGTAATATTTTCTTGTGCACTCTTCACTTGACAACATCGATCTCATTCGCAAAAGCAAAAAAGATTTTTTCCTGGGTCAAGTCAAAACAGATGATATTACTCTATTCGCATACGTTAATGCTGTGCGTACATATTAACTTAGCTAGAAATCAAGATGATATTAGTGCTTGGTCAACGCAAAGATATTGATAAGACAGTTGAGAAAAATATAAAATAGTTTTTTACTAAGGTCAACGAAGCAATGGCTTTAGCATTTCTTAATCCTCTCTATCGTCCCAAGGATTGTATCAAATCAAATACTTTTGATTAAAGAGTTAAAGTGGCGGCCAAGGAATATTTACGTAGTGTGTTTGGAGATAAAAAGAAGTGATCATATAGATACTATCATTGTGATAACAATAAGAGCAAAATTTTAGATTTGATGCCAGTATTTGGCATAAACAAAATATCATAAGCAAGAATAATGACTGCTGTCTTTTTATTTTTAATTTTTATAGATTTTATGCTAATAAAGGGTTAGTTAGTTATTAAAATTTCAATTGTTTACTTTATTTTTTCCTTTTCCAGTGAATTTAATGATTTCTCATTTATTCTCAAAGTAATTAAGCTATGATGTTACGGCACTTGTAATAATAGAGATCAATATTTATATGAGCCTACTATACAAATATTCATGATTGCTATTTAATTTTGATTTTTTTAAGAAACGTAAAAATTGCTATAAACTTCTGTTTTATTAATCATCAATAACATAATAAAAATAATTTTAGTTTTGAACATTATTATTTAACGGCGTTTCTTTATTATGGACTATTTTTTTATCATTATATGTGTTATTTTAATCCCAATCAATTACTGTTAGTAGTTTCTTAAATTAATAAAATTTTGATGATAACACAATAGAAGAAAATTTGGTGTTAAGAGGAAGACATAATCCTCAGACGGATGTATTAAGAAGAGGGAGAACAGAGTTGGAGCACAATTGCAAAACGATTAGCCATTGATCACGATTTTCCTCGCAAGAGTGCGAAACAGTGCCGATAAAGGTATTTTTTTTGGTTATCTAGATACTAAAATCACATCTGTGCGTAGGGTTTACGTGTAGAGTGGGCCCCTGAGTAATAGCAGAAGCTGATCGAGCTACACAACTAAATGGGAAACAAGTGGTCACTTATTGCACAACACATTCCCGGAAAGTACTATCTTTTCCATATAGATCTGACAACTGCGTCAAGAACCACTTCTATTCCAAATTGCGAAAAATTTTGCGAAAACTTAACTCTGTAATACATGCGCACATGCGTCGATAGTACAGACCTATCAACATTGGAACTCTTTACAAAATAGTCGAAGCTACCTAGTAAAGATTTAAGGAGGAACCAGCTTGCGGGCACAATGTCTCAATAGCTTGCCAAGGTAATCTTAAAAATGCATGTAGAGGTGCAAAATCGTATGCTTACAGTCAGCATGCTTCGGGAGGAAGAATTTGATACTGAGGAGCGCTTGCAGATCTACTCTGGCATCGTCAGAGATGTAAGTACCACTAGCAGACTCTATAAACGCAAAAGTAAGAAGACGCGTAACTCTGCGATACAGGCTCCTAATGCCCGAAGAAAAAGGAATAGAGAATCAAATATAATTGTTAAAAATCCTTAAGATTAGGGGTATGACAGTGATCCCTCTTCTGATTTCGAAGAAGGCAAAGAACAGGAGGAAATGAATGATGATGAAAATCATAAGGAAGAGCCAAGAGCAGATGTGGTGGTTCAGGAGCAGCAGTAGGGCATTCGTGATCTCTTAAAGGACGCTGGAATCCTGAAATAAGAGCAATCAATGGTTGACAGGTCTTGCATTCGTTTTTCATAGCGTTCTTCTTTCAAGAGTTACTCCTAAAATAACAATGTATAGTCAGATAATCAATTTTGTAACTAAGATATTATGTAGTTGATGACAGCGAGAATGAAAAAGGTTTTGGGAAGAGAAAAGGCAGTTTTTATCATTACCGAGGAGCATTATTTGATGATCCTTCAGAGCACTCTTAACGGGAAGGTCCCGATTTCAACAATAATTGATATTCGATTCTTTCCTGAATTGGATTTATGTATCTACTATTAAATAAATATATTTACCTCATTTTAAAGATGTAAAAACTACTTTCTTTTGGTTGATTTATTTATTACAAATTAGAACAATATATTTAGAGAAAAGTAAAAGGGTCTTTGAAGCAAATCTTAAAATATATTGTCGCTAAACCAGATATTATGCATTATTTATATTTTATAAAGGTTGAATTTACTGTGAGAGAAAGTTTAAATATGAGATTAATATTACTAATTAATAATTATGATTTTATAAAACATGAATATTCCCTTTCTTGATTAAAGACGAACTTTAACTTTTTATCTCTTCATCAATACAAAAAGTGGAGATCAAAAAGGGAAAGAACTTTTAAAATTGGCACCCAGAGAGTATGTCATTGCTGAAGCAGTTGGAGAAAAAGTTAAAATTATCTTTATCGATTTATTTCAACAAGAAGAGTTTAATGAAAGTCTTCAGCAACTTAAGGACAATTAAAATAAAGGTACTAAATCAATAAGAGCAATTATATGCGGTGGGGATGGAACCTTGAATTGGGTTATGAACGAATTAATAAATTGGAAAATCGACCTCTCTAAGATTGTATTTGGAATGCTTCCAATCGGAACTGGTAACGACTTTTGTCGCAGTTTAGGTCAAAGCGAAACTTAAACTGATTTCAGTGAATCTAATATAATTCAAGTAGTAAAGCGAATGGTTCATGGATCAATACAAAAATACGATATATGGGACATAGGCATATAAACCTATCAAAATGGATATATTTGTGCTATCAAAGATAGATAATAATACCAGTTGGAAGGCACTACTTTACAAAAGATGTTTATAAACTTTATAGGACTAGGCCTCGATGGGAGAATAGTTTACACACTTTAGAGGTATAGGACTTCCAACGCTTGCTTTAATATCATCTTATATGCTCTGATGGGTATTGTCAATTTTTTTAGACCCATGAAACAGCTTAGATAAAAAATTTCTCATTTCATTAACAAATAAATAGATACTAATTCATTTGAAATTGAAAATATTAATTTAAAAACGCAATCTAGCGAACCAATTAGCAGTAGAAGAGAAGATGGCCTTATTTTTACTGGAAATTCTTTAACTTTTAAAAAGGGATATCGAGGATTTGTATGTCTCAATAGTAAAAGCTATATGACAGGTTTACATCATGTCTGGGAAACCAATGATTTAGCTGCTATAAATAATGAAAATATGAAATTTACTTCTCAGTCTGAATCTGATGGTAAACTTGAATTTGTTGCATTCAAAAGCGAGCTTAATTTAGCACTATAGCGAATAATGCGTTCTGGCGCCAAAGTAACTCAAGGTGACGGTCCTTTTTAGATATTATTTAATAAACCACTGAAAGATGATATTACTTACATGCAGATCGATGGAGAGTCAATAAAGGTTAAAAATATAAAGGCAATTAAAATTTGTAAAACAGAAAATATCGTTAATCATCAAATCAACGTGCTAGTATACCATTCATCCCCTCTCATAAATTTGTGATTGATGTTTTTATTGTGATTTTTTGATTTATAGGGCATTTGATTCCAAATAATACAATATTATTTAATAGTTTATTAAAGATGACTCAATAATACATCTTAATCAGACTGATATTCTTTCCTTAGAGTCCAGACTGTGCCCCAACAACTTATAGTTAATGTAGTTACTTTTTTTAATTCTGTTTTCCTTAAGCATATTTTCAATGTTTGCTTTGTTTAAATTTTCTCCTGAACGTTTCATCCCTCCAAAAAGACACTACAAATCAGGCAAATCCATCAATGATAATCGCAACGAATTTCTATTGACATTCCATTCCTATTTACTGCATTGTTCCTCTATTTCGCTGACCCAAGGAAAAAGAAAATCAATAATGAGATGAGCGAAACTGTTACGTTTTGGCTTATTTTGTGGGGCAATATTGAGATATTCGCGATTAAGTTAGATATAGCTCAGATACTTGATTAGATAATGCTAAATTGAGTAAATTCGCTTATCATCACGCAGCTTTTATAGATCATTCTTTAAAACAAAATTAAAATATTAGTAGTAAGGAACATCTGTTTTATCCCAAATAATCTTTTCACTTCGTGGCATCTACCAAAAGCTTCCATTTTGTCCCTTTTCAGCCAAAATATTCTGACAGTAAACAAAAAGACCACCTATGTTCGACTGATTCCATTTTAAAATTTTCTCTTCATAAAGATGATACTCGCACAGTCTCACAAAAATCATGGTATTGACCAATTATTTTGCAAAATTTTTCCATGGTTCTTCTGTAAACATATTCTGATATCCTTATCTATCAAAAACCAATAAATTATCTTAATTGAGTTTGGCGAACTGACGATAATTATTGAGTAAAAAGAGAAGAGCATCAAAAAATATTTGCTTTATTTTAAAAACCTTTTACTCTTAGTTTTGAATGTGTTGATCATTTTCCCTGAAAAGGGCTGTAAATAAATTATCTTTCTTGTACCCCAAAGCTGCAAGTTTACTATACATCATATTATATATTTTGGGAGGGAGCTGTACCTGATTTTTACCACCGTTTTATATTATTAAATTCTAATCAAGATCCATCAGAACAATGTCGTTCATTGAAAAGTGTTCTATCACCTAAATTAATAGCAATAAACGTAGTCCATATGAATACGGCTCATTCCAATAAGGTAGCTTTGAATGGCGTCAATATTATTAACCAAATGAAAAGGTAGAAAGGGGATGTATATGTTTTCCCAGCGGATGGGTTCAATCAGATAGAGTAGAGTTTCACACAACTCGACCAGTTGCAAATTGTTCATACTAAAAATCTTTATAAAATTGAATGTACCAAGATATGTCGTTCGAGAATCATGCATTTCCACAGTGTAATTAATTTCTTAACTCCTATCTTTTTGATGACAGCTGTGAGATTAATGTTCGGTTTTGAAAAGCATAGATTGCGATTGAATAAGATAGGTGTAAATTTGATTGAAGAGTTCCAGCAGTCACTCAATTCAAGATGGTTTACATTTTTACTGAATTTAGCTAGGAATAGAAAAGATGTGTAGAATTATTATAGATCCGTCTTTTCGATATCTTTGTATTTTTCATGTTTTCTGCCGATTTATGGATGCTCCTAATCAAAGTACACTTAGGCTTAAGGGTATCCTATCAAAATATAGAGTTATTTAAAATGATTCAATTGGGATCTACTAATCAGCAGGTCATTAGTTTGAGCAATTACGTTTCTGAAGTAAAATCTATATCTCAAATTTCAAACCTTAGCAATTCTCGTTGGTAAAGAAATAAGGGATATTTTGATCCTACAATCAGAACTTTGGGAATATAAACCAACTGTTTGCTGAAATCTATCATTAGTGGATCGTTTTAGAGCTACCATAATGTGCATTTGGGCAGCTAAATGATTTTGATGATACCCTTCGCTTATATATATTTTTGTTATTAAGACCATTTAATTTTTAACGATTTAGTGGACAATATTTCTTCTCCTATATGAATATTGAGGTACATGCCAGCAAAGCGCAGTGAAATATGTGCGATTTAGGGAATAATCTGTATGGACAAACGAATAAATAAAATCGTTTGGCTTTTAATTTACTCCGCTTTGTAATAATTCGGTCGAGTAGAGTGAAATATTATGATGTTCTCCGAATGAGTGTTCGGGTTAAGAGTCATTAATAACCCTCAATCTGGTATCATAAATCTTGATGCCATCAGGATACGCCCACATTTCATAAAACTAATTATCCCCATTGTTAACGACAACTGTTCCCCTATCATAATGTTGTAAAACACCAACTTTGAGTTGATTGCTAATAATCTCTTCAATGGTTAAGTCTACATATAAAATAGCGTACTTTCGCAATTCAATACTCCATACAGCAGTACTTCACTGATCATTGTCTGTTCCTACGGTTCCTAATTCGATTTTGACTTTCTCTTTTAATGTTCGCTATCTTTTTTTATCATGATTCTATGTATATAAACGAGAACTATAGGAATGGTAATTGAAACAAATCTGAAAATAAATAATATTTGAAATTTGAAAGTAAATAAAGAAATAATGTTGAATTGACCATGCACAGACTATAATTAACGTTTTTAGGGATTGCTTTCTTTGGTCTTATGTTTTGAATAATTAACTCCGCTTTTTTATTTTCAACATTTTATAAAGACTAACCACCACATTTTTGTAGTTAAGGCTTTCTTGCATTTTTACAACACTTAATGGAATTAATCTTTATATGAAACTTCTTTCCTTTCATAAATTTATCATCAGTTGTTTAGAGTTTGTTCACTTAAGGTAAATTTTAAAAAAACATATATTCTGACAAATAATAGAAAATCCAGGCTCAATAACTCTCTAGAAGAACTTAATCATGAAAGATCTCTTCGTATACTATGTGTTAATAATAATTCAATTTAAAAATCGTTAAAAATAGAAACTATTTTTATCATGTGTAAAAATAAAAGTTGGAGTTCAAAGGATAAATCTGTTCCATATTCACAGGATAGGTCCAGATAAACCAGCAGGCTCCTTCAGTAGTCTCCGTATTGGGTTATTGAGTGTGTTGAACTTCAATTATTTATCCCTTTTATTATCTTTCCTTTAAATGAGGATTAGAAATAAGAGTTTTTCTTGCATTATGCTCTGATTTCCTCTTGAAAATAGTGCCTCTACGCTTGAAGTTCCTGACAATGACTTTGGCTGTTGAGTTGTTGATGTTGAGTTCCTTGGCAGCCCGATAAACCGAAATGTTTTATTTTAAAACCATGCGAATTAATAATTTTCTTGTCTATGTAAAAATGTATTGTACTTAATAGGGGATGGTCTGATATTTAGACTTCACAAGTCGTTTTTAACACATCATCTTCTTTTTGCAAAGTTGAGTTTTCATTTTGTTGATTGATGTTAATTAAATGATTAATGCTTTTATCCAAATCGGTCGGGTTTAATATTGAAGTTGAGATGCACTATCAGTTATTTTCATTCCATACATGATGAGTGGCTAAGATCACTGTCAAATAAGCCGATGGCATGTTTGTTATGTTTTATGATGAGTGATAGGAATCAGATTGGCGAGATTGATAAGATCTTTTCTATTTATTCGAATTACAGCAGTTATCAATTAAAAGGAGAGTGATTTCCTTCGATGACTATTGATAGCAACCTTGTAGATGATTTTGGCATGTTAAAATGAAGAATAATAATAAAATAATCCGATAATTATCCGAAAAGTCTTCCATATGCCCTAAAAAACAATACAACAAAGATTATGGCCATAATATTAAAATAACTGTCTTTCTTCAGTTATTTATTTAATTTATTTTTTACATATCGATATAAACATCATTATTAACTTATTAATTAAGATAATCCCTGGTCATTGTTTAGGTTCAGCGCACAATAAATTTGTCAATATGCAGCCTAATTAAATAGTTTTATCTTTGGGGCCGCTTTTGTATAAAAATATCCATGTTTATGAATTAGTTGATATTGGCTATTTTCACTATTATTAGTAAATACTGATAGCAAAACCCAGAGCATAAAAATACGGCAAAGACATATGATTAGTTTCGTAATCATTAAACAATTATGAAAAAATATCAGTATGGAGGTTCCGGCTTTCGCTTTCAAAAGAACTGATTTCAACAATAAGTATTTATTCATGAGTTTTCATACCTTTGCAGATATAGGGAGAAAGAATGTTTAAATCATATTATTTATTCACTTCAAAAATTTGATATGTTTTAATTTGAATTTGAACGATATAGTATGAAGTAAATTATCATGGAAACTCCTACAAAGACAAATAATCCCTAGCTGCTCAATAACGAACAATGCAAAACACCTCTGACTTCAGGCAAAAAACTTAGAAAGATAGCCACAGATCAGTACGCAGTGAACAGGGAGATCATTGAGGACCTAAAAAACTATGCCCCTCTGATAAATATTATGCCTCAAAGTTCTAAAAGAGAGGGAAGTTGCAAATAGGATAGTGAAAAATATTAAATTCAGGACACTATAGAAATTGTTAAGGAGAGGGACATGAGAATAAAGCTGAGATGTAATTTTTTATTTGAAAGGCATAATTTGGAAGAATTAGCTTAAGTAGAGGGAAGATGCCTCCTAAATTAATTCAAAAGAGAAGAAAGCAGAAAAATGAATAACTTAAATATCATATTGCCAGACAAGACGAGGCGGCAATAAATTTCAAACAATTATAAAATTCGGATCCTCATAAAAAGTAATGGTGACCAAGAGTATCAACTCCATAAGCACACAAAGGAGATTCGAGAATGGACTAACTAATCGGTAGAAGGAAGGAATAAAATACAATTTCTTCAACAAACTTAAAATGTAAAAGTGGAAGTGTTGATTAAATAGAAAAAGCGAGTGGCTTAAATGATGTAAAAAATGGCCAAACAACACAACACCTATAAAGGGTTAAGAGAAAACGTTTAGATAAAAGAGAAAGACATCAAGGAACTGATTCTTCAAATTGCAATTCTCAAAATGCAAATCAATCCATATATACGAGTCAATTTCACGACCATTTTGCAAAATGAAGAAGAGAAAAAATATCTTTTGGAGAAGACTTCCATTCGATGGTAACTTAAAAATTGCAAAACCCTCAAATAGGATGAATTTAGATTTTTTATCATTATTCAGCTTTATCAATCTTGGCGGAGGATACTCAGTAGGCTTTCCTACAACTTTGAAGGGTTTAAACAGATATTTTTTATTGATAATGAACATTCTGAAAAACGAGTTCCCTAAATTGAAAATTATATTGTGTCGTCTAAGTACAAAGGAAGAACCACAATCAGCAAGCTGAGAAGCATAATTGCGGTTTATTCTCCTCTTAATGAAAAATTTACGCAAATCGTCGCTTTAATAAAAAGTTTGATTGGATTAGAGAATGGAATTATTAAGATATTGGGAGTTGATTTTCAGGAAACCTCCATTGTTAATACTCAAGATATTACTATCAGATATTTATACATGGGATAGGAACGCGTCAAAAAGATAGAGCTGATAAGAATTCAAGAATTAACTCGTGAAGTAATTTCAAGACTCTTGCCTCGGCACGGAGATAAGGTTGCCTTATTGCATATTGATGTTCCAATGATAATGTCATCACCAGCAGAAAAATATCGCTATGAGTAAATATACGATTTGATTCGAAAGGAAAAGTGATTAATTTATGATTTGGGAAATTATTTAAATAGGGATCGATTATTTAAAAAGGGTATAAACTTGAATATGAAATAAGAAAATTGGTTTTACTAGCGATGTAACTTCATAAATGAAGTTATCTGTACTGAATTATTAATTATTAATTTTGCTTAATTGTTTTGCAACTGTTATAAATCAATCATTATTTTATAGCTCAAGTGGTAGAAAATAAATAAATGAAAATTTGTCTTGATAAGCTAATTGATTGCTGAAAATTGGAGAGATTTATCTATTTGTTAAGTTATTTTCATTTTGTAGCTTAAAGGCTATTAATTTATTTATGCTTCTATCATTGCTATTATAGAATAATTTGTTTGTTGCAAAGAATAGATGGGAAATCAAAACAATTCGGTTAAGTACTAAGATCATTAGAATAATGCTAAGATAGGCAAGGAATTTTCAGCTGCAGAAGACCACTCTCTTGACCATGAGGACGATTAATATTTGAATCCTCTCTCTTTGGCTTTGGAAAAGGGAATACTCAAGCATACAATTATAGAAGCATCTAACAATAAATTATTATCGGCCCACCTAATGATGAAAATGACATTGCATGATTAAAAATAAACTAAATCTGCAAAATGTCGCATTTCTCTCGATTAAAAATTAAATACTCTGATAAAGTTCAAGCATGGTCATTATAATCGATAAAATGATATCGAATATTTATAGACAAAAATTAATTCAAATTCAAGTAGTGATTAAAATAAATCATAAATCATCGATTAGTAGGGCACTTAAGCAAACGAAATCATGTTTTAACCCATTAAATTAAACCAGGAAAATTTAATAACAATAAAGAAGGTCAACATTGAATCCAGGTATAAATTCGAAGAAAAGATAGGCTAAGGCGGTTTCGGAATAGTCTATAAAGCAAAGTGTTTAAAGACAGGTGAATTCAGAGCAGTTAAAATATTGAAGATAAATACTATGACTACTGAGCAGCGATAGGTTATCTTAAATGAAGTAAGAATTCTATTAAAAATGGATCATCCGAGCATTATCAAAGTTTATGAGGTAGTTTAGAGTGATGATAACTACTATATTGTTACAGAATTTTGCCAAGGCGGCACCATTACTTCTTATATACAGAAATTTAATTAAAAATACTTGGAGGAAACTATTAAAAATATTATGAGAAAATTGCTCACGGCAGTGAGTTATATTCACTCGCAGGGCTACATTCATAGAGATTTAAAGCTAGATAACATTGTCTATTAAAAGATACGAAACCAATAACAATAAAACTTAATTATCAAAATAATTGATTTCGGTTTGGCAAAATCCTGTAATTCCCCTTCTATTCAATAGAATAAAGTCATAGGAACTATTCCTTACTTATCTCCATAAAATTTAAATGGAGTTTATAGCACCAAAAGTGATGCATGGAGCTGTGGAGTTATCATGTACGCTTTATTTAGAGGAGTTTTTCCTTTTCAAGGTGACTCGAAATTGGATATTTTTTGGAAAATACAGCATAAAAAGCTCAATTTGCACAGTAATATTATGTTTATAAAGGTTTTCAGTGGTTCAATATCTCTGTAGAGGCTCGATCTTTAATGGAAGGCATGTTGAAAAAATAAGATCAAAAAAGAATTACAATAACTGAAGCTCTTGCTCATCCTTGGTTTAAAGATAAACCGAACATCATTTCTTGCAATAAATACTAGCTGACTGATTCTTTGGCTCCCAAACTAAAAAACTACTTTGTATTTGTTGATTTATGTAGAGGCAAAACAATCTCATATCTTTCATTGAGAGATACGTTTCATTGACGCAAGTAAATCAGAAAGATAGAGAAAACCTTATTAGACACTTTAATAAAATAGATCGCAATTAGAATGGACATATATAGATAGAAGAGCTAAGAGAATATTTTCGCAGTGAAAACTGTCCTGTTGAAGAAGATGAACTAAAGAAAATATTTGATTCCATTGACACTACAAAAAAGGGTTGTATTGACCTTAACTAATTTATTTGTGCTTTACTCGATCGATAGAAATACTTTCAATATGCGACTCTGTAAGAATTATTTTAATAATTCGATGTGAATAAGGATGGGTTTATTGAAAAAAATGAAGTAAAACTGATTTTGAGGGAATGTGAGCTTAAAGAGATAGATTATTTGACAGGCCTAATTGATCGAAATTTAGATGATAAGATCTCTAAAAAATAGTTTATTGACTATGTTTTAGGAAAGATTTTGAAAAATGAAAACCATTCTTCAATTAGTGAGCAAACACTTGGAAGAAACATTAAAAGAAAGAAGACCTACAGTACTAACTTAATAATCAGTTGACAAGCATCGCATGTCTAAAATGTTTGAATTATATTTAATTTTCCTATTCAAACAAATTTAATTGATTAATTAATATATTCCTTCTTCATTCATTGATAATCAATCCTTTCCAATTCCTTCCATAAGTTCAAATAAGTTCAAAAATCATAATATTTTGGCATTCTCCCAATTATAGTATTTGGAAATAGCAATATGTATAATATTTATAATAATTCAATCAAATTCTTCTTGGGGAATTTCCATTCCTTTGAGAATCTTTTGTACAGCTTTATCATTTTTTTGCTATTAGGAATTGGAACATTTTTTAACAATACAAACAATTGTTATTGTTATTATT